>Ga0307509_10001288_pt1 | contig 42574 bp, 43 predicted proteins | sample 10_EM_MG_FD_202245 | JGI IMG/M metagenome (GOLD analysis project Ga0307509, IMG submission 202245) | Populus trichocarpa ectomycorrhiza microbial communities from riparian zone in the Pacific Northwest, United States - 10_EM | ecosystem: Host-associated > Plants > Roots > Unclassified | place...
GGTTATATAGGCGAATTCATGTTTGGGAGCGAGTGGACTTGTTTGTTGGTCAGACATAAAATTATGCACGCAGTCAGATACGGGGTCTCAGGCGCTAGCACCGGCAGTTTTCTTGACCCTTTTTTTTCTTTCTTTTTTTCCCTTTTTTTTTTTTTTAGGGTGGGGGGGGGAAGGGAGAGGGAAAGGGAAGTGACTGGAATTTCGGGGTAGTATTACTATGCAGCATCATACTGTACTGTACTGTACATAATCCCCAACGGATATAGTTATTCTAAACAAGCAAGCAAGCTGGAAGTGCAAGCAGAGCAGGGCAATCTGATTGATTGAATGATTGACTCCTATCATACTTGCCTCCACTTTACCTTCCACATTATCTGAGCCAAATTGCCACCACCACGACCGGTCTCAGAGCGCCATACCCTATCCACTTGACCTCTTTCCTCTCCGTGTCGGAGCTCTCATACGGTAGGTTCTTCAAGTTTATTGATCGAGTGATCAAGTCCTGCCAGTTGCATGCATCATGCAAATTTCCCACGCCATCCCACCCCTCCGAATCGGAACTGGATTGATTATGCATGCAACTCGGCGCCTCGACTTTTGTCATGCCTTTCTTATTTAAGCGAAAGCGGAACAAGGAGTTGCAGTGCGGCAACATCTCAATGCCTCGCTCTCGCTCGATCGAACAGAGGCAAGGCAGGTGGTCAAGCAAGCAAGCAGACAGGCAGGGGAGATAGAGAAAAGGGAGGGGTGGGAGTGACAGTGACAAATGGGGGAAAAAAAGGGCGGAAAAGAAACCTGTACGAAGAAAAGAAAACAAAAGAAAGGGATCTCTCTCCAGTGCCGGTATCGTACCTGTAGCACACAGTACGGTAGTATGCAGCACTGTACCCATATGCTGCTGCTGTGCCGATACTCTAATACTGCAACAGTATGGGATTCGAATACACCTACAATTACAAGCGTTTGAATTAAAACAGTTGGAATAAAATAAATTCAATCAGAGAAAAGATATCATAGAAGGAAGGAATAAAATATAAAAAAAGTTATATTTATATTTGTATACAATGTTATGCATCTAGATTGGGGGAAGCTGTAACGTTAGCCATCCGTTCACTGGTTACAAGCTATTTTCATCAACCGTTTCTAGATTGTGTCGGAAAGAGTGTGGGAAAAGGAGCAAGGAAATCAAAATGAAATAAGAACTCCACGAAGGTTTCAGGATTGAACAACAGGTTCCCCACTCGTGGTCTGGAGTTTATACTGCTGGAGGGCTTTAAACCAGCGAGTATCAAATCGTGCGAGATAAAAAGTAACTTTAGCCTACCCGCAGGTCAAGCACCCGTTTAGCGTGATATTGGCGAAGGGGTCCCCCAAAGGTAAACTCTCCTCCCCCAGCCCTTCCATTTTTCGCCCTCTCGCCCTCGCTCCATCCGTCCATCCACCCATCCAAAAAGTGATACATAACTTATGACACTATTCTCCTTGCTGGCGGTGGATGGGAAGGGGGCTGGCGGTGGTGGAGACAGATGTGGAGGTGGAGGCGTTCCGCATCTCTTGCTTCGCCAAACAAAAAACAAATTCTTCCCATAGAGATCGTCTCGGGTAGGGCTGTCACCAACTGAAACTTTTCCCATCCTCAACAACAAACCCCCCCCCCCTTACAATCCCGATATAGCAGCGCAGCTCAAATTCATCCCATCCCATCGCAACCCAGTGGCTCAATCCCTCCACCTCCCCCTATCAACCTCTAACGTTCTAAAAAAAGGAAACAAATATATTGCAATCTGTACCGTTACCGTATGCTACCGTTGGGTCAAGCTTGGTTGAGGGGATGATGCAGCGCCAATTGCTTGTATCGTGCCGAACCTGGCAAAGCCTGGAACGGGAACGGCGGGAAATAAAAGAAAGAAAAGGGTTACCGTTCGGGCAATCTGCTGCAAGGTGTGCCTTTGGGAAACCTAAATTTCCACCTTTAAACTCGACCATCGCCCCTTGTACCCCGCAGGGCGTGTGAGGAATAAATACACCCAACCCAGCTCAGTCATGCATAGCGCAGCGTTTATCCATTCAAAAGTCCCAAGTTATGTGTATTGTAGCGTGTAGATGGGGAAAGTGGTTCTCGAGGACTATTTGTGTTGTGTTCAACCAGGGAAGCATGGTACAGTACAAGTACAGTAGGTACTCGTACAGTTCAATACTGTCCAGAACCGGTAGTTGCAGGTTGTATCTCGAGCACGCCCTTACCTCTCAGGAAAAGGGAGAAGAGCCAAGCTAGTTGGCCATTTTTGCTCGAATACCGGAACTGGCTAACTTACCCGTCGCCACCGCACGCTATCGACATCATCATACCGTACAGTACGGTAATACCGTTCTCGAGCACTGTCTTCATTGATTGAGCACTGTAGACTACCGGTAAAGAGGGACCCCCAACCAGAAACTGGACTGTACTGGTACAGTACAGCATCGCACAACAGCTACATAATAATCCTGCATCTCATGCAATATCATGAGATTTGCTGTACGGTACCTTCAAGGAGAGGACAAGGAAAGGAGAGGACAAGGAAAGGAGAGGGAGGGGACGAAAATAAAAAACATTCCATGACACTAGCTAACTTTAACCAAGGTATCATATTTGCGATGCGGTAACCAAAACACCTGCACTACCAACAAGAGCGATAGCAAACCCCATTCTTCCCACCTAAATAAAAATCCTCTCAAAGAGATCGCATAACGCAGTGATACTGTAGAGGAGAGGAAGAAAAAAACAAAGCAGAAAAAAGAAAGAAAAAGCCGCGGTGATTGCCAAGCGCTTCCTTACTCTCCCCTTATTTTATCTACCCTACACTGCTCCAAAGAAAGCAAGCATATAAGCGAGATTATCGGCGCGGATTTGAGTTTCACCTTAACGCGCTGGAAGCAAATAGAACAGCAGCGTAGCGGATGTGTATTTGTTTGTTTGTTTGTTCCTTTGTTTGCTAGTTTGAAACATGGGAAGCTGCGTGTGGACAGCGAAATTTATGCAGGTGTCTTTGGAAGTGGGCAACAGCGTCATTGAAAAGCATTACTATACAGTAACTATAGCGAGGGAGGAGGTCTGATTGTGGCTGTTGATAGTACGGTAGGTTAGGATAAGTTAGGACAGCCAATTTGTCGGTGTGGGAGTGAGTTACAGTGGTCTAGTTAATGCGCTAATGTGATGCGGAGCTCCTTTTTGTTTTCAATTTCAATTTTTTTTGGTTTGGTTCGGGGATTATTATCGGAGGCTTTAGCATAGGGCACACTACCCGGAGGGTGCAGCATCATCATATGGTACAAGTACTCGTATATATCAAAAGATGGACTCTGTCGGGTCGCGCGCATGCATAGGGAGGGAGCTGGCATGTGACCAGCAAGTGCTTGTAATTGTTGAATCCTTTCTGGAGAGTGCTGCTATTGTGTACAGCACTTGTACTGCCGGATTTGGCCCTCTTCTTGGATCTGGGCGGTATACAATAGCAGTCCTTTTCAGAAAGAGTTCGGCACGGCGGATGATGCGAAAGAGATTCGGATAGCAAAGGAAGTGCGAGTGCTGGGTTGTGGGTGTCAAGGGTCACGGTCCAGGCATTCTTCGAAGCCAATCTGTGGGCCAGCGAACCAGAGCCATGCATATGACAAAACGGGCTCTAGTTCACGAAAGGGCTACTGTAGAGGCCAAGAAGCCATTGATCTCAAGTGGTAGTCGACGGAGACATGGTTTCGCTCTGGGGGTATCTGCTCGGCGCCATCCCGCCCCGGTGCTTTTTTTGGTCGGTCGATTGTTTATAGAAGGCATGCCTTGGCTATTTAGATGTCAATTACAACTGAAAAAGGGCGTTGATGCTACCTAATAATAGGCTTGTGCATTCTGTGTTTTGTTTAAAAAATGTTTTACATATTTGGGCGGGGGGACGCAGGAAGAGATATATCAACGTCCTGCATCATTTCCTCTTGCTTCGAAAGCATGGATGAATACCGTAGCATTGTGTCTTGTAAGAGCGCAGCCGCGATTTTCAAGGGAGTGATTCGAACATGTCAAAGGCTGAGACAGTGTGGTAGCGGTATTCATGATTGAATATTTCGCAAACTACTGTAGCTTTCTTGGGCCTTGATGGGCTTTCTATTTGTTCTATTTGCCTAGGCCGATCTGACTGCCCGCCCTGTCTGGTCTCTTTAGTAATCGGGGGATTCTAGTTCTTGCCCCTGATCGGAAAGAGGGATCTGGACTGTGATGTGATAGGCCTCAGGTCCGGTGAGATTTCGGACGAACTACAGTATGCTTGCTTACGGCACTGCCGGATTGAATTATTCCGGTGCACTCATGGAACTATCGTAAAAAACCGAAATAATCGAGAACCCCGCTAGGTCGTTGGAGTTGCCCTCTCCTAGCAGGGTCTGTGTCTCAAGTGAGGGCTGAAGGAAAATCTTCTCGCTGTGCTTTCTCCCCCTAATCCAAAGCCGGAATTCTGGACGCCCTAGCGTCATTCCCAATTCTTTCGCTTCTTACGATACCGATAACTTACCGTAAAAACTCGCTAAATCCACCATCGGAAATCGTTGTACTAAGCCGGAATAGGATTGCTAACAAAATTCGCTAGCTTCCTCTCTTCCGCTCCATGTCAAAGCCAACTTGCGTAATTGATCAGGGAATCTCTGGTTGATTGTGGCGGCCATTATGACTTGGCTTGCATCCGCGTGTCTAAGAGGTGGGTTACCGTAAGGATTCCCCAAAGGCGGGGGAGGAGAAAGTATCATTCTCCGGGTCTCTCATAGTGACCGGGGATGTAGTATGTGGGTTATTGGGAGGAGGGAAATGAAGTAAGGATCATACTGTATCTTTGTCCAAAAAGGGCTGCCGGTAGTCAGATGTGGAGTTGTCTCGGGGGATCGGTTGGGACCGAAGGGATTGAGCGGGGAAGCAGACATGATCAATCGGTGGCTGGGGAGGAGAGAAAAATTATTTCAGAAAGAACGTGCTTGCAGGTGGCCGTCAAAAGCCAAAAGCGGGCAGCTGGTGGGGTAAATTGTTGCACAATCGATGTTGGAAAAAACCAGTACCGGTATTTGTGGACCGGGCCCGCTTTCCAAGGTGGTCGATAGAAATCGTCCTAATTGATGGGGCGCCATGGCGTGGAGGCTAAAACTCGGATGAGTATCATATCATACCTGGAAAAATGGTTGTCCTTCCGGAGGTAACTTTATTGGTATGGGGGAACGGGGGTTGGTTATATAGGGATTGTCTTGAGAGATGAGAAACTTTGTGAATAAACCTAGAGACAGAATCAGTGAGGGGCTACCGGTAGTCTGATATGGGTTGGAGGTCTGATGTGACAGCGGGGACGAGCAATAAAAGAAGGCTTCACCCCACGAAGAAATTCTTGGACGGAAAAGCTGTTCCTCCCACGTTTGTGCGGAAGCACCTACCACATCGCATCTGCACCTTAGCGTGTGGCGTGAAACCTGCTCACTCTCACCGCCCATCCTTGAGAAATGAGCATCAATCACCTTGTCTCGTTCCCGAGTTGACTGGTCCGAAAGAGACATTCCGAGTGTCCCGTTAGCTTTGGACGGGATGGATGGGGGGCAACCTAGGGTGGAGAACAAGCAAAAAGTTGTTGGAGAGAGGGCCGCTCCCTGACCACTTTATAACCAGCACGGGGTAAGGCTGAAAGAGGGGGGATGCGCGAAAGAACGACTGAAAGGGTGGAAACTGGCTCTATCTAACGCAACCACATTCCATCGACCGAGTCCTTCTTTATCGGGGCTCAATCCACGATTTATCGAGGCTGTTCAGTTTTTTTTTGCGGCACTGTATTGCGGCATAAGTGGAGGTGTCTGTTTGATTATCAGGATCCCGGAAAAGATTGAATGAGCGACAGGGTCTTACGGGGCAGGAACAAACGAGCCAAGTATTGGGCATCGTGGGGTGCTGAGCAGCGCAGCACTATCAGAAGCAGTTGTACCGCAACAAGCAATCGCACCTTTACCAGAACAAGGCAAGGACATACGGTCACAGTAAAGGGTGGGAATCCGGATTGCCATCCCTTAGAATCGCCTGGCTCAGTTCTCCGCACCCAGCGTTTACACCCGCCGCCAAAGGATTTCTGTTTTACTGCTGTTCATATTGAACGCGGACTCGTGCTCAAAGTTGGTCATTATCGAAAACCTCGGAGACATAGGCCTGGATCTTCCTAATATCCCATCTTGGAAGATTCCGAAGGTTTCGAGGATATTTATTTTTTTGAATATAGTGCCCGGATTGGCCAAGGCACGCAGGAGAGTTGAGGACAACACAGCTAATAGATAATTTTAAGCCCCCTTTCCCGAGGTTTCTCTTACAGTGCCTATCCTATCAATTCTTTCATCTCGCAAAGGAACTATCCACCTACCCCTCTCACAGATCCGAACCCACGCGGTCGGGACACCGTAACGCCATTACTTTTGTCGACTCAAGTACCTATCATCTTATCGCCTTGCTCTTTGTTTGGCCTGGCTTACCTTTTTGGCGTAAGGTCGTTGCTGTCCTCTTCGAACCCGGAGAAAAGAAAGCCCTGTCACGCCGGCTTCTTTGATTCACTCCGATCGGCCATTATCTATCTGGTCGTAATACTGGTAGCTGGAGTAAAGTGAGCACTTACATTCCAAATGCCGATCCTAAATGGTGTAAAATTTTCATGGTATGTGACTCCCCTGTTCTCCTTCCCCCACATCTTCTCCAGCCGCCCTTTGCTTTTTCCTTTCGTTCACGGCCGAATGTCCGACGAGAGAGTTATGTCTAACTATTGGGCACCACAGCGAACCTTGCATGAGAGGCCACCGCTCCACAAAATGTAATCACACCGATCGAATCCTCCTCAAGGTCCGTAAACCAGGAAGGCCGTTGAGCAGCTGCCCTCACACGCTGTCTTCGTCACCTCCTGGGACCTTTGTCCATTCGTCACCTGGCGCCCTTTCGAATGGAGGGGGTAGGGGAAACGGTTGTAACTGTGAGGTCACATCGGTAGCAATACCTAAACGTACGCAAGCCCTTGCACTTCTATTCTTGCTCCGAAGAAACACTTTTGGGTGATTTTGGATCGGGTTCTGACATCTGTGGCCTCTCTAGTTACCTCGTGTGTGTGTGGAATCCCCGGTTCTGCCTCCAAGTCACATACATCATGCGAAATATCAAAATCACCCTCATGCGCTGAAGCAAACCCCTTGCCTTCACCAGTGCCACAGCAAGGAAGCTCGATGTTCTCTATGAACAAGGTCGCAGGGTCGCGCCATCGAGTCCAGAGGAAAAGCGTCGCTGGGGCTGATGGAAGTCTGACAAGGAGAGCGAGTTTGATTGGGGATGATACTGCAATGGAATTTTTGCTGAAGGCGCAGCAAGGAGCAGGAGTTTCGGACGTTAGGGTGGAGAAGGGATCGAAGTATGATGTGATTGAGACAAATTTGATGGGGGTCAAAACTGGAGGTGACGGGCCATCGAGGCACACGAATGGGGTCTCTGGTGCCAGCGGGGCTGAGAGCGGACTTTCTTTAGCACATCCCAAGGTTTCCATCCAAGGCCGGGAATTCCCAGCCGCTGCTGATCCTCCATTTCCACCCTCAAACGGGGCCCCTACACCAAAGCTCGATATGAGTAATGGCATGATGCCCGTCGATGGCTGGGATTCGCCTCTTGGTCTCCCGTTTTATGGAGAGGCATCACCGACACATGCTCCGCCTATGGCCAAGCCTGGCGGTGGATGCTGCAATAGCGGTCGTCTGGTATCACAAACACCACAAACAAATATCGGTCAATGCCCACCTACCATTCCAAAGCCCGTGGCCTCTTGCTGCAACGGGGGAGGAAGCCGTGGTGGTAATTTTGTCGCCAAACCAGAATTGTCACGGGTGCCCATTCCTAGCTCCGATTTTTTTGCTCCACTGCAGTACAATCCTACCTATAACACTGCCAGTCATCTTGAAGCGTCGCTCCAGCGGCCCACTGAGCCCTCGGCTGTAACTCTCACTCCCCGGGAATTTGCTTGGGTTCAGTATTTAAGGGCTACAGGGGTTTCTTCGCCACCTCCTCCATTAGAAGCCGGGTTTTTCCCGGGCCTCGAGATGATGAGTAGGGGCGAAGAAAATAGGCAATCGATAGAATGTAATTGTGGGCCTGACTGCAACTGCCTAGGTTGTATCAGCCACCCGTATAACCCCCGTACTGTTGAGTACGTGAGAGGGCTTCGTAGTTTTGCGCTCGACGATCAACCAATAAGTCCTTTTCCCTCACAGTCGAATTCACCTACACTCCCTTCACCTCATCTTAACGGATCAGTAAACGAGATGGGAGAGGCCGGAGGCCCCGCTGCTTCGGTTCATAGACACACTGCGACCACCAAAGGGAATATCAACCTAATTATGCAGACCCCTCCACACCCGCCATCACCGGACCGGGAGAGCTCTGCCGGGGCCTCCGAGAATGGAGTTTCGCCTAGTGCCTTTGTGTTGGTGGACTATCAAATTGGGCCGTGCTCTGAAGCTGAGACTGAATGTAAATGCGGGGATGGATGTATCTGTCTCAGCTGTTTATCCCATGGCAAAAGCCACGAAGTGGAAATGGTCGGGAACACTCGGTGGGACGCTAGTGGCTTCGGCGGTGCCGGAGCAGGCATATCAGCAGGCCCGAATTGGTGGGGTATCGGGAGTAACGGTCCTGTCGAAACGAATCCATGGAATTCCGTTTAGATTTTTTCTTTTCTTTCCGATGATAGTTGTTGATATTTTGTTGATTATTTAGGCGGGGCGTCTCATGGTGGTCTTTATCCTTCGCGCGGCGTTTTGGGGGTCTAAGCGGGAAAATTGGATAGATATGGGATGGTGGGATAATTTGGATTATGTTTCCTCATTCTCATTTCTCCTTGAGCGTTTATTTCCCTCGGGCTGGCTTCTGGGTACTGTCGGCACATACTATTTCTCCTACCTATTCATGTCGGTAGTCTCTGTACGAGTACTGGGGCTTTGCTTGCTTTCTGGGAATGAGTTTAAAGGTTCTTTTTGGGTGTCTTCCGTTACACAAGTACCGGTATGTGGCTTGAGCAATTTCTTTCTCCATTGGGTTATTATGGATACTGTTGGATTATTATGGTACAGTACTGTACGGGTTGCACCAAAAGGGTAGTAAGTATAATTATATTGGTACAAGTATGATATTATGATATTACCGTAATGCACTTGTATGGCCTTCGAGGCAAAATGACTGAGGGTCCTGCATCGTGACGTCGATCGGGGCCCCAAAGGCCCTTGGGCCAACTCTGGCCAGTCGCCATGTGACAAACCACGTTTTACCCCACAGGTTGGCCGACCTTCCCCACATCAAGCTACCATCTTTACAATCGCAACCACTTTCTAACCATTAGTGCTGAACAAAATACTCCGTTATAAACGCATCCATCGTTAACATACACCAATTCCACACAAAACCTAGCAATGTCAATCCTAATAATCAACCCAAACTCCAGTGTCTCGATGACCAAAGCACTCGAGCCGACCATTGAAAACCTCAACCTCCCATTCTTAACACACACCTACTTCACAGCACCACCCCCTTCCCCATCGTCAATCGACGATGCCGAGGGTTCTCAGGGAAGTGCAGACGTCTGCTTCCCGGTGCTCCTCGAGCGACTAGCTTCCTACGACGCCTTCGTCGTAGCATGCTATAGCGACCACCCGCTCGTTCCGCTACTACAAATACACACCGGTAAGCCCGTTATCGGGATTTTCCAGGCTAGCGTGGCGCATGCCTTACAAATTCTTCCGCAGGAGAAAAAGTTCGGGATCGTTACCACGGGGAAGGTTTGGGAGGGGTTGTTGACGGACGGGGTACATAGGTTCTTGGGTGGTGGGGAGCGGTTCGCGGGCGTGCAGAGTACTGGGCTTACCGCGGGAGAACTGCATTCTGTGCCTGAGCAAGAGTTAAAGCAGAGGATGGAGCATGCCACAGAGAAGCTGTTGGAGAATAGGGATGTTGGGGTTGTTTGCCTGGGGTGTGCGGGGTTGGTCGGATTGGAAGGGGTGGTCAGAGGAGTCGCAGACAGGTTGGGTGTTGAAATTAAAGTTGTGGATGGGGTTGTTGCCGGCGTGGTGGCTGCCGGGGGGCTGATAAGGTGTCAGTATTGAGATTCTTCGGTTCTTTCTGCGAGTGGCTTTTTGCAAACATTTTGATTGTGATGTTTGCTTGGGGTGGTTTAATTAAAAGTACAACCCGCAAAGCCTGAAAATAGAAAAATATGAGAAAACGAATTCCCGCCTGCTTGAGATAAATTATGGGTATTCCCCATTACCATCACCCATTTGTAGCTGCTCGTCCCATCGTAGTTTCAACCAATATAGATGATTATCTGAAGCAATTAAATCCACAGCATCTAAACCTGGTATACGGCCTAACACCCTGCTTATTCGCGGAGACACCCCACCCAAACCTCTTTCCGCCAAATCCTTTGTTGTAGAGGAAGGGCATATCTCCGTTTAGTTGTTTATCAGGGTTGACTAGATTCGTTCGTTCGTTCGTTCGTTGGTTCGTTCGTGCTGCTCGCAGCTGCCATCAGCTTCTCTTTCCACTCCACTATAAACCCTCGCCATGGTATGGGCACGACGTGTTAACTCACCAAAAGGTATCCGTAGTAAAAAAAACAAGCTCTCCAGACTATTTCTCGTACCTAACAAAGAGGAGGAAAGGAACTTGTAGGGAATAATACCCTTCTTAAATACCTTGATTTTCTCTGCTGTGGAGAAATCAGGGAACTGGATTGGAGGGCCTGATGCTGGGCAGCGTAATGGGCGGCTTTCTTTCCCGGATGTGATTTGATGGGCTCTGGAGCTGGGTGCTGGGATGTTGGATGGTTGTGACGTAGTTTGATGCTTTGGGGAATGATATTGTGGCTGTGGTGGTGGTGGATTGTTGTGGGGGTGGCAAGTATGCGGTGGTATGGTAGGGTAACCGAAATCTTGGGAGATGGAGGTTAAAGTCTAAACCTAACCCTGTGAGCATTTCTTCACTTCTGTTTTCTTCATTACAGGCGCCGCTCCTCCGACCCTTCATTTCCCCAACCACCGGCATCATCCTCCTCCTACCCGGCCAGGCAGCCCACCAATTGATTAGCTGTTCTCTCTGGGCATGGTGAGCAATTGCTTAACAGAAGGTACGACCCATCCTCAACTTTTCTCGGATTCTCGTCGCTTTTTTCCCCCTCTTCTCTACCAATCGCAATGATGATTTCTCGAGTAATGCATAGTTCAACAGAGATTACTAGTCCATGTTGAGACATTAACCATCGTCTTTCGCTCCTATCTGATTGCTTTGTTTTTCCTTCTTCCAATTTCGCGATGCATCTATGTGATTGGGCGGGATTTGGAGGCTAATTCGGTCGTTGTAGGTAGATGGGAGCTGCTTGATTGGGAGTGGAGGATGCCAGGCGGTGGCGCCGTGGGTCTGACATGGCATTGGTACTCTGAGGGCACTTTATGCTACTGCGGGGTGTTTAAAAGATTCAGCCTGGCACCGTCGGTGGACGTGGCTAGATCACCGCTCTGGATATTGGCTCTGGGGAATGAGATCCAACACAGTACTGGTTTCTTTTCTTATTCAGCGGGACGGCAGTGGTAATCATCGTTTGAATTACCGCTTTTCATGAAAGTCTTCATGGTCTTCCCCATCTCACTCATCCCATCCCATAAGTCATTCTCATTCCCATTCATACCTGTAGATAAAAACCAAAAACTACTAAACACTTACTTGCTCGCAAAATCTTAAGGCTTTCACGCGAAATAAAAGAAACCCCGTCCTCTGCCTCGCTCGATCCATGACCCCTCCTCCATTCATGGATCTAGAGCTGGATTACTGTCGCACCTTCCCCACAAGGTTGGTGCCCTGTAACAGGACAAAAATAAACACATAGACATGGCCTTCCTCGATTTGAGTACGTTCTCGCCCATAGTGAGGTACGTAATTATCGACGATACAATTATTTCCATTGTATTAGTCCCAGCGAAACGGTGAAAAGAGGGTGGTGCTGCGCGACGGCGCTGCAAAAAGGCTCCTGAACCGGGGCGTGTAAGAGGGGGAGGAGAGGGATTGGGCCGAACTGACTCTTTTTTATTTTATTTTATTTTTTAGTTTCTTAGTTATTATGGATGCGTTCTTGGGTCCGGGGGAAAGGCAGGGTATCTTGGATGGATATTGCATCCCTACGCTATGTATTTACCTTGGTTTTGTGCCTCCAGGACCTTTCTAACGCTTCCAAGTTTCTAACTATCCTAATCATGTGAACTCACTCGGTGATTTTGTTTGTGATGGTGTGCCGAAGCCCCTTGTTTGTCGCCTACGGTACCTATTGTATCATACCCATATCCTCCCCCTATCATCCGTTCCGTAGTCCGTTCAATCACGCATATTCGCTCCCTACGCCCAACGGTCGTTTTTTCAAATCTTGGAGGTCCGCTCTTCTGGATAACCTTCCACCACCTTTGCACCAACCAGATAGTTTTCCAACTGAGGTGTCGCACACTGGCTTACAAGCAAGTCGACAATTTAAGTCGCCATAGGCAGGTAACGTCTATCGAAGAATTGTCACCCCCGGGTTGCCCCCTTGGCTCTTCTCTTTTTTTTTTTTTCATTATCATATAAGAAAAAGAGTTGTGATTTATTTGTTTCATACAAAGGTATTATCGAGAATAGAGTCGTTAGAAGAAAAAAACAAAAGTAGATGATAATCAAAGACTCTGAAAATGCGTGAGCCAGATTAAACTCGAAGAATGCTCTCTGCCACTTTTTTTTCTTCCTTCCCTCTCCATATTTTGTCCGCCTCGTTTTTTCTGTTATTTTTTTCTGCTTGTTTTTGTCCCTTCCCCTCTCAATAATAGGAGTTTTGTCTGTGATTGTTAGTGATATAGGAGTAGGAGCGGAAATGGGGATAGAAACCTGCAAGCTTATTTTTCTGTGACCGTTTACTCTAGTTTGACACCGCTCTCCTCCTCCTCCTCCTCCTCCTCAAGGTCGTCCAGTCTAAGCTCTGGAATGGGATCTGGGAGGTTGGGGTAATAGGAAGAGGGGGCATCATAACCGTCAAAGACCGCCCCCTCCTCCTCCCCTTCTCCCACCCCCTCGTATCCCTCGTGCTCGTAGTCCTCGGGAATGTAGTCATCATCGCTCTCATATGCGTATCCAGTGATAGCAAGCTGTTGGGGGACATTTTGGCTAGAGCCGACGCTACTATTTCCGTAGTTAGCCGGGGCGGGGGCGGGGGCGGGGGCAGTGGTGCTGCCAGGTCCATAACTGGGGCCTGGGCCCCCGTTCTGGCCGAAGTGGTTGCTGTAGTTTTGGCCTCCCGGGACGAAGCTAGGCTTCTGAAGGCTGGGGTTGTGGCCTCCATTCTGAACAAAGTTAGCATTTCGAGAGCTGGGAATGAAGCCAGGTTGCTGGAAATGAAAGTTAGGGCCACCGCCCGGGATAAAGTTAGGATTTAAAGTCCCTGGAGGGAAGCCGGGGCGCTGATAATGGAAGCTAGTACTGTAGTAACCGTGGTTATAGCCACTAGCGCCCTGATTCCTAGCTTGAGGCATGGGGCCTCGTCCGTAATATCCACTGCTGAAATGATTCCCGGGATAATGTCCGCCAAAAAAGTTGGGGGGAGGGGCGCTATTGTAATAATTCCAGTTGCTAATATTGGGGTTCTGGTAGTAGCCGCTGCCCTGGTGGGTTCTAAAGTAGTGATCGTTTGCATAGCCACCATTCGTCTGGGGGATTCCAGGAAAAGGTGGTACCGGGACGTATCTACCACCACCACCTTGGAACCCAGGATATTCGGGAGCCTTCGAAAAAGGAGTAGCAGTCCCTCCGGCCCAAGAAGCATTGGTGGCTCTGGCTGGTGCGTTTAAATCGTTGAACCCGAGATCACTGCTAAGAACCCCGTGCATCACACCGACGGGTAGGATCCTTGGAGAGTTGGGATTAGCACTCATAGTAGTAGGAGGCCTAGTAGCGGACTTGTGGATGGCCTCCTGGCCATAGTAGTACTGGTAGGTTCTAGGCATGGGCTCAATATTGTCGCCCCAGAGTTGCCCGATCTCAGACCAATTCTCAAAGTAGACGTCTCTAGGCTTCTTAGTCACAGCCGGTGGCCGTCCCCCCACAATTGATCTGGGGAACGGGATAATTGGCCTAGGATACCGAGAAGTATCGACTTCGTAATTCGGGACATGCCCTTGTGCGAGGGCCCTTCTCCTCGACGTAGCCCTCTCGACACGAAACATGATATTGCTTCTAAGCTGCTGGATCTGGTGCTCAGTCATTTTAACCCGGAATGAGACCCATTCATCAAAACCGACCACGATAATCATGCTGGAAGGGAAGGAACTTTGAAGGTTCAATTTGACCTCCTTGAACCTCTCGTATTCCGCCACAAACATATTACGGCTCTCAGACTGGTATACACGCGGGACTCCAGTATTGGCCCTAGGTTGTACGAGAGCGGTTGACTGCAAAGTCAGGGCTGGACGTCCAAGGCCGTGGATCGCGGCATTTCCATTGTTCGCCATCTTGGTGTATGGGTGAAACGAATAAGTCACAGGACAAAGTTTGGACTCGAAGACGAATGCCACCGCGGTTGGATCCAGAGGAGCCTGGGGGTCTTCTCCGGAAACGGCAGGGATCAAGGCAAGAGCGTTATCGCTGTCGCTGTCAGGCATTTGGTCTTCCTTCGACTCGCTATCTGTTTCCGACGACATATGTGAAATAATAATCGTGACCTAGTCCTCTTGAATTTAGTATTATTGAGTTACGTAGCTCTTGCTATGGTTTCAATGCGAACTAGTCAGCTAAGTTGGATCGACTAAATGGCTAAGCTGGTTCCTAGTCAAAATGATTAGTAAACCTAAGACGGAAAGGTAAAGTCCTAATATTAAGAGGATCGATGGTGAATGCACGGCAAAAGGGTCATATTATTAACAAAAGTAATGGGAGTTCAAGCGCCAAATGCTCAAGCACAGCGGTAACACTCGCGATCAGTAGAGGATCAAAGTAAGTTAAGAAAAGAGGAAAAAATATATTCACGACCCGCTTCCTTCTTTTCATTATTTCGATTAGGGGTAAGATAGGGGAGATTATATCGGATGCATACCTTGTATAAAAGTTGTGTTGTTGATGTTCGATTGGTAAGGTGGGTATGAATTCCCCGCTGAGTGGTGGTGGTTGTGGTGGTTGTGAAGGTGGAGGTGGCGAAGTGAAGACTGCCTTCCCTTAAATAAAACCCCTCCAATAGTAATGGTCTCTGTGTTCAAAAGCCCCCGATTCTACCACTATAGCCTCCCTCCTCTATAACATGTGAAAACTCGGCTTTTTTTTTTTTCTTCAGAGCGAGGTTTAACAGCAATGGAGAACTCTGAACCCTAATCCCACATTCCCTATAGAAGTGAGGCGTCAGAGGCCTTCTTCATCACGAAAAAATCCATACACAATCATTAGGGGTGAGATCCACAGAACATGAATCTTATGGACTAAAGCGGTCATAGTCTCGGAAGTATTGCTTCACTGTGGTGGGAGGGCCGATATGTTCGACCATCCTCGAGGCGACTTGGGATATGAGGATCTAGGAGATGATAGAAATTATCTTGATGTATATTCATGCTACCGATTGTTATAAGAAGGGAAGTCCCAGGCTTGCCTATATACAAGCAAGCAAGAAAGCAACTCTCTCTCCTTCTTTCATCAATCGGCCCCATTACTTTACCCTTCGATTCTAGCCTTTTCCATGTGACCTCCGATACACAGCAGTTCCAGGGGGCGGGTGATACCTTGTGACCAGAAACCCAATATTCCCTCTAGCTGTGACAACGCATTTGGTCTACCGGTTGAAGCTGACTAAACGTAGGGGGTAATCATTTTATCTGTGAATTCACAGTATGCTTGCTTATTATTCACCCCGTTCAACCGTCCCCCAGCACCGAATGAAGAAAAACCCCAACAATCTTAGGTTGACTAGCAAACTTTAGACAACTTAAAGATTAAAACCGCAATGTACAGCGTACCTTACAACATGCTGCGAGCATTCCATATCTACACAGGTGTGCCCGCTCTGTAAGGCAAGACCACACTCAACATGAGTAAGAGTGCCTATTCGTGTATATCCTGATTAGAGACTAGGACACAAACACCAACTAAAACTCATCCAGGCACTTTCTCTTAACCACTTCATCCCACCACCACCACAACCTCACTCCCTGCGGAAATATCTCTTCAAGACCTGATATGATAACAAAGGAATCTCGTGCCTTTTCAAAAAATACAAGTTTCAATTTCCTTCTTTTTTTTTGCCATAGTCTCATCTACAAGCTAAGAGGTTTACCACCAATTCAAATTTAAGTTCACATGAACGAAGCTGACCATAGGTCATGGTTAAGCCACCAAGCCAACAATTGCAATCACTGTCGCTGCACCAGCCAATCCGGCCCGGATTATGCTCTTCCGTTTCCATTCCTCAAAAATCCTCCATTACCCTCTTCTCCTCGACTACGCTCACCCCTAGCTTCCTTCGTTCAGTCGTTTTAACACTTTCCGCCACTCCCAGAAGACTCTTTTGAATGGTATTCATGAATGATTTGGTATATGGCACAACGAGTCCAACCAAGAGGGCCGATGCACGGTAGAGGGCCAATTCCTCTCCAAGCAGGCTGTCTACTAAGGTTGACAGGAAGAACGAGCCCGATGAAAAGGTGATAGTAGCTACCCCAGCATGTTTTGACGGGTAATAAAAGAGGTAATATGTTGCGTACACAAATGAAGAAGAGGACGCGACTATGGCGACCAATACTGGGGTGTGAGAAGCATGATGGATGTGTTTGAATGTCTTCACGAGCTTTTCAGCTGGTGCATTAGAGGCAAGGAGTGAAGGAACGGTGTGTTGGGAGTGGGTATAATAAAAATCTTTTATTCTATCATATTAGAATAGATGGCCAAAATCTAATATGGGATACCACTAGGTTAGATCACTGTCACTTACCCGCAAGGGCTCCAGAGCCGATGGTGCCAACAATTTTTGCAAGCAGAACGGCAGTAGGAAGAAAAGTGCTAGGATTAGGATATGCGGACATTGTCAATTGATTCCCGATTCGAGGTAGCTCTTTGTGTTTTTTATTTTTATTTTAGGATGTTGATATAGTTACTGAGGCTGGTGGGATCGCAAGTTCCTGACGGTTTTATTTGTCGAAGGGTCTCGGTAACTTACGTCATAGTTACAGAATTCCACGGCGAAGCGAGTCCACCTCATAGCTAGAATGCCCATACAAATAATCCCTGCCACATAAAAGTGCTATGGGCGTTCTTGCCTCACCGTGGACTCGCTTCACCGTGGGTGACTGTAAGTTGCTGCACACAGCTACGGTCGCAGCTTTAGAAAATGCAACACCTATTATACCAGGAGGCTTCTAGCTCGTCAAGACAAGGGACACCGTGAGAAACCACCCTGATAACCGCCGGACCTCAAGGGTAAATAGTCTACCAGTAAGGAGATAACTTAATCACCAAGAGCTCAAATGCCAGCTGTTGCTTAAATCACTTAGTCGGAGTCTTTTTGACGAATATAGTGGCAGGCAACTGCCAAGGGCGAGTGATCGGAGATGAGCCCTGTCCCGGAGATGAAATGAAATGAAACACTCCGTCCAAGGCAGATACGGTACCGGCACCCCAAGGTAGCTGAAGTCCCCGGGCTAGCGGGACACGGTGTTTATCACCGCCTCACCATTAGCTGGGCAGTCATTGAATTAAAGTTTTTCCGCGTTGGATTCCAAATACTGTTCCTTGAACTATTTTAGACAACTCCGCTCGGGCAGTCAGCTCCAACACATTTTCCCCCTCCCTTTTCTTCTCACTCGGTTCGACCGGTGCCCCGAGCACCAGGTCAGCTCTTGCACCAGTATCTTAATTTTTTCCCTAGGCTGTCCTAAGGGGCTTTGGATCCTTGAGTGAATCCAAATTTGCTGCGCCCTTGAAGTTACGACCACTAAAGGCAGAATTGGCAATTTCCCATGGTGCTTGTGGTTGTAACGGCTTCAGCCTCTCTGAAAGGCGTACTGGGAATTCTCCGTGTCACGTTACCTGGGGATGGTTACACAATGATACCGGTATGATACTTTTCGGTTCGAAGGCGGGTTAAAATCCGGCTCGTGAAAGTGCTGTCGCGGTACTGGTACAGTACCCTACCTGTGGCATACATTGGCAGCACAATTGCTTCTATCTGGAAATGAGGGGAAAGAACAATCGCCTGTATGCACGGAAGGTCGAAGGAAGATCACAGCGAGTGTAGTCTCACGTTGGCAGCACAGTAAGTTAAATTTACGTTCTGTGTTTTGTGGGCACTGTGCTTGGATTGTGACGCTGTTTTTTTCTTGAGCTACATTACCGTACTCAAGTACAATAAGTACTTCAGGTATCGCTCTCCGCCAATCGCCTGTATACTCGAGTAACAGAGGTTCCGCCTTCGCGAGCACGGGAAGGGCTCCAGTTCAAGTAGCGAGCCTATGATATTGGCAAGGCATCGAAGGGGGGTTGAATGCATTGATTCCTTTTGGAAGCCGTGCTCCACGACCCACTCGCAAACATATTCCAGGAAAGAGTGATGCTTGTGGGAAGCAATGGTTGAGTTTACCATTGACTCAGGGTGAAAGCCGTCTCAAGTTTCGCAGGAGGAGTTTCCCTTTTTTCATGCACGGACCTAACTTTGTACTCGAGTAGCACAAAGGCCATGCATATCATCACGGCACCCCGGGGAAAGCAAAGAAAAAGCGCCTTCCCCATGTTTTCAGCTGGTTATTGCCACGGCTTCGCTGGCAACAACAACCTATTTGTAAAATTACCTTTATCGCTAAGATCTACGTTCCTGCGGATTGCTGTCTTCCAACTCTCGCACGGTGCAATTGAGCTTGTGAGTGGAGCGGATAAACATCCAGCTGAGAATCTGAATTCTGGGGGTCTGGTTCGAGGAGGGAATCACACCATTTGTGTCCAATATCCGCGTTGTGTCCCTAAGAATTTATCGCGATAACAGGAACGCGTGCTTTTGTTGCCGTACACGCTTATGCCTACCGTAAGTGTGGCTTTCGCGTGTTGGAGGCGACGACTCTTAGGGCTAGCCGATGGCGAGTGTCCTCTCTTCTCCCCCTTCCTCTTCTGCTTCTCCTTCCTCCTCACTACCGGTACCTTCGTCATCATCACCACCCACTTGCCACCGCCATGTACTCGTACTCTGAAGTACTCGCGGCCCGGTGCTGTACTGCCCATACAATCTGACTGAAGTTATGGTGTTGTGTGGGTTGTGAGCACCAATGCGGAAGAACCTGGGAAAGGCCAAGGATCTTCCTGAAACGAAATTATGGTTGCTCCCGGATCGAGGTGTCAAATGGGGCTAGGCGACCGCAGTTGGCCATCTGAGAGCTTCTCAGCTGCGCCTTCGTCCAAGTGACCCGTCTGTACCTACTGCACCCTTGCTGCCCTATGGTAGCACGGCGGTGAGCGGCGGAGAGCCGTGTCCCAAGAGGCATTACAAGTACGGTATTCGAGCACAAAGATATATCCACCCCCCCCCCCCGGGGTCACCACGCCTTTCCCCTTTGGGTTTATCATGGGTAGGCCTTTGTGGCTGTGGCGCAACGTCGTTATCCTCCAATACCGGTACAATCCACAACCCTCCGTTGTGGGGGGGCGAAGGGAAACATATCCTCTTGAGCCTCATGAACGGGTAAGAGAGTGTGTATTTCCTTCGGGTTGCTGAGACGAGCTGAATGAGGGTATCTATTTTATAGTTCCACAGAGCATGGGCTTGGATTTGCTATGCATACGTATGCAAGCCACCGAACAAAATCCTTGGGACTTGAATATCAAGCGTTGCGTTTCTCCTTCATCCCTCCTCCTTCTCGCATGCAATGCTACATATTCAATACAGCCTGCTAGTCTACAATTTGGATCGCCATCTGCGGGACACACCTCGGGCTCGTCTTCCTCACACTCGTTTAGCTCTTCTCTCGTCCAACGAAAGCGAAGCTGGAGGCACATCTTCCGACAGCTATCATACCGGGCATTCCGAAGAGTTGGAGTTGGCAAACCTGAGAGGATTGGACTTCGTAGGGTTCGAATATAGCAAATCGGGGTATGTTTAGAGTTTCTTAGTCTATTCTGCGTGTTGCCACCACCACCGATTTTCACACTGTTACTATCATACACCCTATTCACTAAAGCCAACTACGATCGTATACTAATGTCTTTGTTAAAAGGTAGTCCTTCTTTCCACCAACTCCAAGGATGCGGTTCATTACCTCCAGCCCGGCTCTCCTGTTACTATCTCTGCCGATTGCCTTGTCAGCTATTTCTTCTTCACGTAGAAGGGTAACTCCATTCTATATTTCCGGGGGCGCCAGGGATATGCCTTGCTACGGTTTTAGTCTTGAACAGCTTGAAAGGTTCATGACTGCTACTGGTTTCGGATCGTTAGCCCTACTTTTTACCGTCGTATTGGGGCCTTTGATCATACGCAATTTTTTACGCCAGAGACAGCGCCATTCAGCCCCAAGAGAACCCAGTTCAATTGTGGTTATGCCTTTGCTTGAGGAGGAGAAGGGATCGTTGGCATTTGGAGAGAACCCGGACTATCACAATATCGGCTTTCGTTACAAGCCCCCTGGCAAGATGCCCCCGCAAAGTCAAGGCGCTAGCCAACAACTTTCAGCCGCCGACGAGCTGCCTCCCTGTTCATGCTGCCCTGCAGAGACGAACCCTGGTACAGAGTCCGTGGGGTCCAAAAATTCTCGGGTGCCCCGGAGATCGCCCTTCAAACCGATCTTACCGGGTATGAAAACCATGATGGAGGAAGGGACAGATCCAGTGACTGGGCGCCGGTGGAGACGAAAGGTTGTGATTTACACCGATGGGTTAGGCGATTCGTTGGGCGAGGGAAATCTCACAGCAGATAGGCAGGGGGAGAAGGAGGAGAAGGAGAAATCGGCGGCGGTGAGGGTTGAGGGCAGATCGGTTTGATTTGGTTTCCTAAATTCCCACTCATGGGCCATAAAATTGGAGGGGAGGCAGGGGTTTGATGTCGAACGAATTTCCTTTTTCTATCTGGCGACGGACTTTTGTTTACAGTATTTTTTTTTCAGCGCTGTATGTACCCAGCAACAATGTACAGAACCAAGAATAATATTTTTCTCGTTTAGGCTGCAGGTGGATAAGATTATGACATGCGAGACATATATAGAGCACCGTGCTACCCCTCGCGGATTTTATAAGCATCTGGACACCTTGATGGCAGGGCCCGCCAACGCGCAAATCCTTGCCTTGTGGACGTCTGTAGCAGGAAGTCCTTGGCCAAGGAAGCATTGCCCGTCTTCAACCACCAAAGGATTTTTAACCACCAGTTATCTAAGGATTATGACTTTATTAAGTGATAGAGTGGGTTATTCTCTACGTAAAATAGAGAGAAAATAGGAATATCTCAAGTTTTCATGAAGATGTTGGGATTTAGAAGTAGGTCAAAATTTTGGTTGGAGGAGAGGAAGTTCAGGACATGTTAAGTTCCTTGGCAAAAACTGTCACTGATATTTGCTAAGGTATCGACCTATAAATTCCCACCGTTGGCAAATTAACAGATCATTACTCAGCTAGCATGAATGTCTTCCTGCTCTGGCTAAAGAGATCTATCGCTATCGGGTGCCCGGATATCTCTTCTGAAATTCGGGTAGTACAATGCATCCCACTCATGTTTAGGGCTGCCGTACCATACCAGTATCCTGTTGGGAGCCATACAAGTACTCGAGTACAATACTAATAAGTACTCGGGCACGGGTATAGTACGGCCCAACCAATCCCCCCAAACTATTAATACAGCAATCAGAATAAAGTTATTCGGTGTGTCGCAATGGTCGGACATAAGCCTTAGTACGAGTAAGTACAGTAGTACTGTGCTGTACCCCTCGCACCTCAGCTACATATTTTTCCTCCTAAGCATTATCATGTATCGGAGCAACACAAAAAACATAGCTGAGAGTTGAGTTAGCCCTGGATTCTGGATTCCATTAGCTTCTCTTTTCATTTTCCTTCCTAATTTATCTTATCTCACTCCGCTCTACGGTACTCGAGTACAGTACCCTATCTTGCCAACTAATTAAGTTACCGACCGGATTTGGTTAGGAGCTTTGTTTTCTTCTTCCTTTCTTCTTCTTTTCTTTTCTTTTCTTTTCAGCAGGAGATACAGTATTACACCATTGTATTGATATTTTACCTACCTGGATGGTGATGAACCTGGGACATTCATTTCCAATGGTCTCTCTTTTTTCATTTTACTGCATCGTGTGAATCACGGAAGAAGTAAGCAAGTAAATAAGTACACACAGAGGAAGTCATGGATGCATTGGACCACTGGAATGCATGGTACTTGGGCATGGACGTGGATGATTGGGTACAGTATTCAAGGATTTTTGAAGACCCGACCGACCCTTACTGCCCTCATTGTATCATAACTTAAATAAAAGAAAACAAGTTTTGGTGTGAAGGAATTGTTGAAACGAGCGAAAAGTTGGGATATCATACTTCCAAAGTTAATCCCTGAGCGCCCGAAATGCCTTACATTCGCATCCGGGTAGATTATGATAAGATAAATTCGGATGCGCATGTCATCGTTGGATGTGAATTGTTTTAACAGTCAGAGAGGGTGCTACTGGGTGTGGCAGTTCCATGCTGTATTTTATTTTTTATTTTTTTATTTTTGTGTCACTACTCCTGTTTGGTTGTTGGAATTGGGGGGGAGGGAGCCAGTAGCAATCGCGGGAGTGGATCCGGGGTTGACCCGCGATGGCGCTTTTTCGGCATCACGAACTTTTGGTGGTGTTTGACCGGGTCGACTTGGCCTCAGTAAGGGATTTTTGCCAACGTATTGGTGTTGCTGTACTTAGATACCATACTGCAGAGTTATGATGGGGTACGGCAAAGTGCGGTGCTGAGTGGGCGTGAGGACAGGACAGTGTGAAACCGGAGCATCATATGATCAGCACTACCGTGCCAAGATATCGGAGTATGCGCCTGTATCTGAATTACGATCTTGAGTGATCCTTCCTCCTCCCCCTTCCTCCTCCTCCTCCTCCTCCTCCCTCTGTCCCGGGGTGTTCGACCGCGGAGGTGGGAGGAGACAATTCGAGCAGTACGGCATCACGCTGTGCCAGAACTAGAGAAGAAGATCGTGGACGCCGCGGTGGGGGCGACTCTACTGAAACACCCGAACCAGAACCCCCCAAAAAAAGTCAAAAAATCAAAAAAAAAGCAAAACTCAATGATCATCGATGAGAAATTGGTTCTGGTTTGCTGCCGTGGTTCGGTGCCGGATTTGTGATCCAGTGCAGTGTTGCGTCTCGAGAGTACCGGTATGGTGTGCGACTTTTTTTTCTCGTTGTTGTGTGGCTGGGTTTGTGATTACAGTGCTGTTGGTGAGCTTTCTAAGTTCTCGGTCTCAGGGTGGTTGCTGAGTGTGCAGTTGCGCTGGAGACTTGACTAAGTTGCAGTATCCTAAGTCCTTCATTAGATGGGAGAATCCCGTTGGACGGAAGAAACCGAGTGATTGAAGCGAGGCGATTCTGCTGCTTTTTCCGGTTATACCGGGATCAGGCGAGTTCAGTAGGGATAGAGAGAGGAAGGTGGGAAAGGAAGAATAAGAAAATTTTGGTTTCTTATTGTAATAATTTTCTCACTTTATGTTCCTGGCCGATTGAGTCCTGTTTCACATAATCTCGCATCCTTAAGTAAAGCTCGTGGGAATTATTGGCTCTTTGGGGGAGAGAAAATTGATATCATAATATGGCAGGCAGGAAACATGTTAATTTTCCATGGTTCTGGCGTGCCAGATCTCCCGGGGTCTTCCCCCCGCCACGAGGCTCGATCGAAGAACTTCCAACGCCTCATGGCGTTTGTGCTTTTGATGTTTCCTTTTTCTTTTCTTCTTCTTGGGTTTTATTACCTATTTGTGCGTAGGGTACCGAACTTGCACAGTGTTCGGTTAAGCTGTGTGATGAGACAAGCCAGAGGCACCAGAAATACCAAACAATCGCCATGTCCAAGTCATGGAGTACCTCTATCCCATTGGTCTGAACCTGACGCCCTCGGAGATCCCCTTGCGAGTATCGTTCCTTTCCACCGGTATTGTGGGGGGAGGGAAGGGAGAAAGAAAGAAAAATTCACTTTGCTCCGTGTGCACAGGCTTTCTCCCTACATCTCTAGTCAGACCGGCGATAACTCTTAAAAGTTATCCTGAGTTTGCTTTTATTGTCTTTGCCATTCACTGATGCGGACTGGGTTTTCATTGCCTCTGGCTGGACTTGTGTACTAGTTCATCCGAATGCTCCTAAGGGAGTTTGCCTCTATCGAGTGTATCACCACCCATTGGCCAGGTTCCCCGGGTCAAAGGTCGCCGGGGCGACAAAGTGGTATCTGTGTTTTTGGGATATTTGATGTGATGGGAGGCTGCACGATGATTGCTGTTGGTGCATTTCTTTCTTTCTTTCTATTTCCCTTTCTTGGTTGAATGAGGGAAGCGTGAGTTCCTTATCAGAAATTTGTTGTTCATGTTGTTGGTCACTGTAGGCTTGACTTGATTCGGCGTGTGGTAGGTAATTGGGCCTGAGTATCGTAGGGCAAGTACTAACTGAGCGGTGTGGGACCTGTTGCTCGAGCTGGGCCTACTGGGATACATACCAGTATTGGGGATTCAGATTGCTATGGGTGACACACTGAATGCCTAGGTTTTGTTGCTGCGGCGGTTTTAGGCTAATATCTTCCATCCATCTAGCAATATACAATTCTAGTCACCGTTTCTCCCAAGAGCCGTGGTTCTATCGGGGTTTTGGCTGCGGCTTCAATAGTGTCTTTACGGCGGGTTCTCATACAGCACATGCACGCCGCCGACAGATCGTGCCATCAGCAATAGTCTCGTGGCATAATATCAGCACGTGATCCTTCCTAACGCAGGGTTGTTCTACAGAAAACTTGAGAAGACCTTTGAAGCTGGTGTGGATCTTTCTATGGCGACCAAATGCTTTGCCAGGGAGAATGTTGTCATGGCTGCTTTTGGTAGGACCATGGGGTAGCTAGGCGCCGATGAGATTGGTTTCTAGAGTCGACTCGTAGGAGCCTACGAAGACCGTGGCTATGGTTTTCGTGTTCCGTCACGTTCCAATTATGGTTGCAATTGTTGGAGGAATGCCTAAATGGTTGTCTTGCTGGCTAAAGCCGGGGCTCTCCGGTCTGCGGGAGCTGGAAAGGGCAATATCTATCATACTACCCCTCGATATCTTTTTTTTTGTTTATATGAGCGGTTTACGGTGAATCGTATTTACTAAGTTGCGTACAATAGATCTGAGGAGCGATCCTCGCAGCATGTGAAGTCCAAGAGAGCTGAAATGAGCGGGGGTTACGCAACCATATTTGACAGACTCCTGTATCCTAGTCTTGCGAAAGGACAGCCACTCCCGGGATTGCGTGGACGAGACGATTGTCTTGTCCGTTGCTGGGGTGGATACCTGCTGATTAGTACTCACTAAGGGGCTATGCGAGATATTGCAATAAAGAAGTCTATGAAATATTGCTGGAGGAGCTGACGGGAGTGATGCCGACACTAGGCCCTCGGGTCACTTGCGTAGTCCTTGAAAAGCTTCTATATCTAGTTTGTTTCCCTTCTCTTTCCCTTCTGACGCCCTCTGTGCTTCGTGATAGAAGCACCGTGTGCTAGATACTAATTAAAGGTTGGACCGGGACGATGAAAGGGATCCGGGGAGTATCCTCGGCCGTGCAGCCTCGACTACTTAGGATCGTCGATCGCAATGGAGTAGCCTTGGCGGGGATGGAGGTACTTTCGGGGACTTGGTGTCCGAATGAGCATTCATTAGGTCCATTGTGATCCAAAGGTATTCTCTTCTCTAGAGGTGCCGGATTATTACCTTCTGTATTCGACAGGTGGGAGACAATGTCTGGCTGTTTCGTGAATGAATCTTCTCTTTTCCATTTCTCCCGTCGTCACTATCGCTATTGGGGTCATGTGGGGCGAAAAAGTATTCCAAATATCGAGATTTCACTTAGATTGGGTCGAAGGCTGGCATTAGCTGGCTGAGACAGTCTCCGGCCTTTGGATACTTATCGCTTGGCACGATTATTGGAGAGAGAAAGCGCACTCTGAGCTGATGTCCTAGACTCGCAAATCACTAACTAACTATAGCTAATGCGGTGTTTGTGGGAAGGTTTGAATTGAGCTTTGTTTAGGAGGTAGATAAGCTTGCTGGGGACACTGAATGGAGTGATAGGTTCACAACACAGCTTATGAGGGAGTTTGTCGGTGAGGGGGAAAGTGAGCGAAGCTTAGCTGGTAGCTTAGGCTATTGGTAGAAGTGGGTAGGAGTTGATAGGACGCCTTGGGCATTACCAAGCTGGTGGAAAAACGAAGCAGTCGATTATTTCCAAGAAAAGTGCACGTGATTGATTGAGCATGGCATCCCGGTAGCGGGCTCGCCTATGGCATTTGGCTCTAGTAATGCAAGATTCTACCCGGTACTCGATTCATGCCATGTACAAGTATAAGCTAGACATCAGTCCATTGGTAGATCAAGCGATCTCCCAGCCCAAGCCACGAAATCCCGCAGCTCCCCAACCGCGTTACTAAGCCAATCCTACTTTAGCCTGCTGTGCCTTCAGCTAGATATTTCACCTGTGCTCAAAAAAGCAATAATTCCCACCTGAAACCCCCTCTCCTCCCCTACTCTACTGGACTATGAATAACACACATGAATCTCCGCCGTACCCTAACATCTACAGGTAACTTACCCCACAGCGCTTCTAGGACGGGAAAGATGGGGGGGGGAAGGAAGGGAAAGCTTTCTACCACCGGAGGGAAAAAAATACGGGTGCATCACAGCATGGCTTTGCTTCCATATAAAAGCAAGCGAGCAAGAGAGCGGGAAACAAAGTAAGCAATCCTAAATTTAGCACCAGATGCAACCGGGGAAGACTGAGGGCGGGGTCGATGGAGGTGGATGGGGTAGGGTTAGTCTTGTGATATGGTATGATATAATATGATAGATGGATAGATAGATGGGTGGATGGATGAAGGAATGATGAGGGTTGCTTATCGTGTGGCTTGAATATTGGAGTTTTTCCTTTTCTTTTTCTTTCTCCTGCTCGTCCAGGGATTAATTGATGGGGTCCCGGCGGGGGGGAAGGGGAGGAAAGCCTTATCTTACACATCAAGGTTTTTATGGCGCGACCCCGGGGAATGAGTAGTACACGTGGGGTATAGAGAGAAAGAACCGTGATGAGGTTTCACCATTGAGGAGAGAGGAGGGGAGGAGGAAAGAAAGGGGTGGTAGTCTCATGCTCGAATTTCAATGTGCGGTAAGTTATGTAACTGGAATATTATCATCATCGTGTCATCTGATATCGGGTGAACGAATTCGGTACAACACAGTACTCAGCAGATTCCTTCACCGATAAGTCGAATCGCATAGAGTACAGTACGTCATGCACGGATAGCCGTACTACTAGTACTACCACCACTGCCTCCCTTAAGCATTGTACTGTGCACATCTAACCTACAGCGTTCCCGGCACAGGCCATCTGCTGCTCATTCCACACTCCACCCGCTCCCTCGCTCACTCCCGCACGCTGCACGACCAAAGGTTCGTTTTTCCAATTGTCACACTCTTAAACGCTATTTGCCCTCGTCCTCGTTCTCATCCTCGCCCTTGCGAAACACCCCGCAGTCTAATCAGCACGGGAACAACAAACGACTAATAAGAAACATACCTACCTCGGGTACTACAGAGTACTGTTGTTACCAATCTGTGGTGGGGAAAACAAACGCAAAAAAGAAAAGAAAAAAAAGGCCTTGCTGACGCTTGGTATGGTAAATCCTATGTTACACAGCTTAGTTATGTGCCCCATTGAGGGAAGGGGGGGTGCGGTACGGGATCCGCCTTGCCAGTGCTTTTTTCTTTGGTTTTTTCCAGCTGAGCTGAGGTGCACGAGGTCATGGCGGGTCACTCGATGTTGTGTGGCTGGTGATTAGTTATGGGGCTGGTGGTGGTGGTGGTGAGAGCAAGCAGCGTTCCTGGGTTAGGTGAATGGTTTGATGATTTGGTGATGTATCATTTTTGGAGGTGGAGGGGGACTATAAGGTGTAACTTGTCCCTTTTTTTTTGGAAGAACGGAGTTCGGTTCAGCTTGGGTTGGTTGGTTGGGGGGGGGTAACGGGATGTGGACTGTGGTGTTCGTAGGTGAGGATCACCGGACTATGTTCGTTTTTGGGGAAGTTTTGATTTTTTGAGTATTGTGCCTTTTGGGTCTGCGCATTCTTGGCTACTGATTTGTTCGGGTTCTGTATCTTCGCTGGATGGAGGGATGGGTGGATGAATGAATGCATTCTCGGGATTTTTGCCAGCTCATTTTTGGGGGGGTTGAGATGTCTGCTGTGCACAATTTCAGCTAGTTTTTCACAGAGTATTGATTCCATGCTGCCAGTGGCTTCGGGAGGGGAGGGGATTCATGCGGGGAGGGAGGGAATTGGTCATATGTCCAGATCCTGCTGGGTGTCCCCCTCCCTATCACAGCTATCCCCTTCTCTTGGGGCTTTTACACTTCATGGCGGTACTATACATTCCTAAGAGGGCAAGCTGAGCATTGTCCCAGCGCGCGAGCCAACTTGTAGATTATCGCGAGTGTTGATAAGTCTGGTTGTTGAAAGTCTCTCCTAGGCGTGATTTTAATTGGGTTGTTGAACGCCTATAGAAGCTCGAGTATATTTTTAGTATCGAGGTATCAACCGCTCTTAACCACTCTTGAGTGAGTCCAGCCTGCCACCAATATTAAGAGATCTATCTATACTGGCCAATGGTGCCCGAGAGTGATGCTGTCAAGTCGTTCCTTGTGAACTTGGGGTACGGGTCATAACGTTCTGTGTTCTGGTGGCTGGTAGAGAAATTGTGATCGTTGGGCGCTGGCTGGCATTAATGCTCCTGATTTGTTTTGGGTCTTAAAACTCCTGGAAAAATGCCTTCCTTCCTTCCTTCCTTCCTTCTACTACCTTAACCATCCAATCAGATTAGAACACTCGGTGGTGCTGGGCTACCGTCACCTAAGTCTAACCATCCGGCTTCTAACCTAAACTTTACAGGAGGAGTATGCACACTAAGGCCTCTGAAACGAGTGACAATCCGATGATGGGATGGAACTGAGGGTGGAAAACGAGCAAACAGGTGGGAATATCATACAACGATGGCTTCTACTATTCCACCCAATGTTCCGGGGAGCTACGAGAGTTTCCTAACTTAATAGAGATATCGGATTCTATATTCGTGCTCCTAGCGGTTCCTTTAAAATGTTTACTTTCCACTAAGTTAGTAGCTTTGCTAATTAGGGAGGGATGGACTTTATAGAATGGTATATCATTCATTATATGGCCTCTCAATTTAACCACCTCTATAGAGTAGTGATCATCCCAGTTGATTGATTAATCTTTAATGGTATCGAAGAACATAGGACTCAAGTCTAGATTGTACCCCCTACAAACAGGACATCTGCAAAGGTGATGGTTATGCCTCCACCTCAACCACCCTACTTGTATTTAGAATTCGCGCGCTTGGAGGTTAAGCAATTATTGCCTCAATACTGAGGCCTTCTATGTGGTATTGGTACCACCCAGGACCATTTGGTAAATCACCATCTCTTGTAGAGTGTCTAGGTGTGCGAGGTAGGTTCATTAGCTCTTCCCCTCTGACTTTCTTGCTCACTCAGACTCCTCTTCTGGCCCCTGCAGCGGATACCCATAGCATTTCTAGAATACCACGCCCCCGTTCCCGATTTGTTGTGTCTATTTCTCCCTCCACGAGATTTCCTCCTGGGACATCTCCCGACTCCCCTGTACGAGTGCTTTTCGCCAACATAATCAGCTGTTTGAGTTCGCAATGCCCGCCCGTGGCGTCGGGGAGCGCCCTGCTGAGGAATTGGATTTGCTGGAATCGGTTCCGCAGGAGCCGGAGTTAGGGGTGTCGGAGGGTTTTTCTTGTGCGAATTGTCTTCCCCCTGGCCTTGGACAGGTAGGGTAGTAGAGAGCTTGTTTTGCCCATCGATTCAAGGCTGCTCACACTTTTTATGGACCCTGCTGATTTAGATACCCTATATCAGTAACTTCATCTCTCCGCTCTCTGAGCGAGGCAAGTGATATCAAACATAGTGGTTTCCCTGGTGTGAACCGTCATCTCCCCAGTTGCAACGCCCATGCTTGCAAATACCATTCAAGGTGACCGCGACCTCATAGACATTAGTAACAGTGGTGGACAGTCCGCCGTGGAGACTGTCTCCCTTTGAGGATTTGTAGCGAAGCTCTGTACAAACTAGTGTCTGTGAACCCAGACTTCGGCCAGAGAGTGATATCGATTCTCAGTCCCAGCGCAGCAATCCCTCCCCAGCTCGCTCCTGGGATCTTAATGATTATCCCTCCTCCTTCTCCATCACACGGTTGAAAAAAAACCTCATCACCTTCGTCGTGGATAGGTTCTCCTCTTACTACACAGATTCCTAGCCCTCTGCTGGGTCTGTAAGCACTAATTACCTAGTCGCGCTGCCTCTTGGGCGCTGACTATCTTTGCCCCCCATACGTCCTTTTTGATTCTTGCCTAGCGAGGCGCTCCTACTCCTAGAATCACCTGACAAGCCATAGAGGTGGCGGAGTAGATGCTTAGTTGCTTGAAACTAAGGAGGTAGAACGACTTAGAGCTTGTTGTTCCGCACTAGGGTATGCGAAGATCTCTAGGGCGGGGTGGGATTTTTCTTCTTTTTCTTCCTTTCTTTCTTTCTTAACTCTTTGGGTAAAGGTTTAGTTGTACTATACTTTTATGTATAGGGTTTAGTCAACATTAGAGAGCAACCTGTGCTTTCTGCGCAGGGGCTCGATCGTTACGGTCCTGACTCGTAAAGTGTTATGATATACCATATAAAGACCGAGGAACCATTGGATCACGTGGCTACAACTTGAGAGGTCTGCAAGGGTGCTCCTAGAAAAGGTATTATATAATAATAATTATGATAATAATATTATTATACCACCCACCACCCAAAAGCCACTTCTGATACTCTGATTATGAAAGAAACCTACTCCTTTCCTCAGATCTAGCAAAATTTTGACAGGGTTATTATATGCCATAGACATGCCCCCATGTTAGATTTTTAAAGGCCAACGCACCGATTTTCCTATGTCTAGTAGATAGTCAGGCTTCCAAGCCCCGGGCCCATATTAATAGCTCTGGGTTTGTATTATTATTATTATTTTCCCCTGGGGAGAGCTGTTAGTGGGACCTTGCTTGCAGCAGTGGCTTTTGATTCTATACGTCATTCAACACCTTTAAAGAATGAAAGCAATTGCGGGATGAAGACACACGGGCAGCATCCTTATATTTACTACTCAGAAGTACCGAGTAACTGCACAAGTTTTTATCCTGGTTAGGCTATGAATCTTGGGAACGCCATCCTAAATGAGCGCTGCTCCTACATAGTGAGTTTAAATGAACTTTAGAGACACCTGGTTGGGCCAACTATATTCACTCAGGAGCGAGTTACTGTGAACCGTTGTAGAATAAAATATGTATGCACATATGGCCCAGATTGAGTATTGTGACTCTCTGACAGTGCATGGCTCTCTTGAGAGAACTATTTTCCCACTTCTGTTTTACTCGGATAATGCTCTCACATCCGATGACCAGTCTGTATCCCTCGCTAACCCCGCTTGCCTCGGAGTTAAGTGCTTGAAGGATGCCGTGTGGCAATTGGCTTGGAGGGGTCTGGAAGCTCTTTAAGGGCCCCTGATGTTTTTTATTAAGGGGGAGAGAGAGTTTGTGGTGCTTAAGAAGCGGATTTGTTGTTGTTTTTTCTTTTTTTCGGTGAGAGCGAGGAAAAGTGTTAGTAGAGGTAGAGAAGATGGGAGGAGTGAGGTGGGGGGGGCAAGCGGGTGTTCTGGCGAGCTCCCAAGCCTATGAGGGACTCAGGTGTACAGTACTAAGCAGCTCTAGAAAAGCAGGTATAAAGAGGGCCTATGTCTAATAGGGAAAAATTGACCCGAACCCGTGAAGCGCCTCCCATCAGACCGTACTAAAACCGTGACGAGCTACAAAGTAGGCAGAATGCCGGGAAAACAATACAGGATGGACCCTGAAGCTAGCACAAGCAAAGTAGCGGATGCTGACTCAGGATCATTGAAGAAACGACTTGGTAGAACGTCCCTCTATTCACCTTCAAGTGAGCATTGGCCGTTAGTCCCAAATGAGGATCTACTCAAATCAGGTATTATCATACATCTTTTCGGATAATCCTTCCGCCACGACCGAGTGCGATCTGGTGACTGGAGGAACCTCAAAAGTAGTGATGGGTCACGCCCGAGGGCCACAATTCTACAAAAGCGCATATCTCAAAACGGACCAGTAGTAAAAAAAGGATCCAACTATTCATAGAACTATCACCTCCTCAATCAATTTAAATCCCCAGATTCATTCCCTACTACTGGCCCCAACCAAGCCACAAAAAACATGACATCTCCACCATACATCACACCATGCGACATCGGAACACCATAGAGTAGAAACACTCATATTCTAACAATCCACACGAATACTGGTGATCTGGAAGAAGTAGGGGGAGCAAGTATTGGACAAGAGCGCTCCAGTTCCAGGGGTCCCGCTGCAGTCAGTGTTGCCATTGAGGAACACGTAGACTTAATTGAGCCCATCTCGTTAGCCAGATTCTTGAAATTTCACCTCAGGCTGTTCTGGGGGGAGGGGAACTTACTCCTGCAGCCCTGGGTACTTTCTGCCGAGTAGACGCCGGTTCCGATGCGCTCGATGATGTTGATGCATTGAGATCCTGGAGTCTGCGGACCGCCAAGGATATCAGGGAAAAAACTCTGGCACGAAACGTCGCGGAAAGGGTGGAATTCCCAGCTTGGGGCTCCGGCTCGGGCTTCAATGCTGGTGTCTGCCACTGGAGAGGGAGCTGCGAGTGCGATGGCCACAAAAACGAAAGCAGAGAGGAGGGTGGTGAATTGCATTTTTAGTGATTGAGGATTAAGTAAGGGTTTTTTTTTTTGAAAAGAAGGCTGTTGTGTGAATTGTATCTTGGGGTCTGCCTGGTTGTGGGAAGCTGTCCAGGAGAGCGGGTTCCCTGGGGTTTATATGCTGCTGCCCCCACTGGTGATGCCTGCGGAAGTCTAGGGCGTGAGTGAGAGTCAGTGCTTGATTTTGTTCACTAGTCTGGCACTAGCCATCGCTATCCGAGACAAAGCACCCCGAGTGCTAATAATGTCTTCCAGACTTGCCCCACAATAAGGCGGATAACTCAGGATTAAGTGATGACCCGCCATTCTATGTATCTCTCTACATATCAGTCCGACGCTTCCGGTGAAAAAAACGCCCCTCCAAGGAGCCTCCGGAAGGGAATACTCGAGCACCCTGCGTCGTAGGTCCTGCATTTCAGATTACTTTGATATTTATCTTTCTTACCTAATTTACCAGGTGCCTAGGTCAGCTTGCGCATTACCCAGCAAATCAACTTCTACTACACTCTTGGTGAAATCAAAAACCCAGACAGCAGGGGACCATGCAACCAAAAACCGCAAAGAAAGCGATTGACAATGAAATCCATCATCTCTCAAAAAGCCTTGGGAATTTGAAGGAAAAAAAAAACTGAGCAATTGAGACATAGGAAGCCAATCTATAATTTTTGAATTTTTGAATTCTCTTGTTCTGTTGGTATCCAGTGCTTGCCGGCGTTTTGAGTATCCAGGTTCTTGATCCCACCAAGAGCATCTAACCAGTGAAAGATGGTCTGCATGAAGATAATTTCCTCGAAGCTCTCCGGGTAGTGAGCTGTCCAATGCAATGTTGGTAAAATAATAGACCTCACCTATACTGACAATCTACAAGGAACATGCAAATAGCAGCATATAGAAAAGCAGCACCTAATCGAAGGCTATAAGTAGTTGATCGTCAACGCTAGTGTATACTAAGTGCAAAAATCCTCTCCGGTGACGGAAGTATAATAGTAGGAGCGCTTCACGGGCGTCCGGGGTCAGCAGAATTGATGAGCTCTCATTGAGTATTGGGTGGATTCCGCGCAGCCTAGGATACAGCAGAGAAAGGGATTAGTGGCGGTGAGAGCCTGTGAAACGGATGCTGTGTGGAGGTGGACGGAGGCACAGCGTGTAAGTTTTGTAGGTTACCAGGGGGCGAGGGTGGTAGCCCTCGTTTGTGGAACCTACAAAACTTACACGCTGCACCTCCGTATAGTTAGTAGTGATTACTCCGCAAGAGTATTCAATACCCGTTTCTCCCACGGGAGTTACCCCGAACGATTTGCTAGTCCCAGTTTCAACCTCCACGTGTGATGTTTTATACCATCGACTGGTTGGCGGCTTGTATACTAGTCTACTAAAGTTCCACAATCATCTTGCTCCTGGATATTACTAAGAAGCTTCATGTGGATAAGGCTGGATCTGGGATTACTATTCTTACAATTAAGTATTATTCACCATTATACCCCCCATGCATGACCGACGCCCCCCAGAGCCTATCCCACTCTGCGAATTATGCGCACTTGTTAGCAAAGAGGGGTGATAGTAAGTCTTTGCAGTTAGTAATCACCTTCCCGTACCACCGTACGCAACGAAGCCAAAACCGGCTGCTCTACTCTCCCCTGGGCCACTCGAAACAGCAAGATTCGTCCCCAGGCACTCTTACCGGTACAGCTGCCAGGGGAGATGCTTTCATTCAAGGCAGGGATTATTTTGCTGGGTAACGGTCCTGCCTTTTACGAAAACATCTCCCCGGGTACTCTTGTATTCCAGGTCGGTTTGGTACAGCACCCTTATTGAGATATATCATAGAGTGAGTATCCCCTAAACCGCTGAAACATTCAGGCCCATTTAAAATGTTGAACACTAACTTTGTAAGGAAATGATTGACATCACATGATATCAATTCAAGGTCTATGCGATACGGCACCCATCTTGAAATTCCGAAGAAAGAAGAAGAAAAAAAGAAACTATTAGTGAAGATTATGAAATAATGAAAAACATGATCGGCAGAGTGCCTGATTGCACTCCCGACAGCCCCAATAGACAGACTTGACCTTTGCCGTACCTGAAGGATCTTGTGTGCGGTGCCAACGACAAAGTAGACAAAGTGTTCGTGTTGGACGTTGTTCAAGAGTGTAAGCTTCAGGTGGGGGAAAGGTGACCGGAGTAGGTCCAGGAGGAGGAAAGGTAGCTGGTGTGGGCCCAGAGTCTTTTGAGGGAGTTGGGCAACTACCCCGGGTACGGGGGATATAAGTGGCTTTTGGCTCTCGTGGTACTAGCCTTAAGCTGGGAGGAGAAGAAAGGCGGCCGGGCGGGGAGGTTGCAGTCTCATTAAGGTGAATTCCTGTGTGGATCAATTGATCCACAACCTCAGAACGAAAATGAAAGTGTTCACTCTGTAGCTTCCGGGGGGAGCCTGAGTGAGAGTTAATCGTTCTTTGTATCCTATAAGCATTGACAAGAGATGTATCAAGTAGCCAATAGAACAGGGGAAGCCAATTCCGACGACATCGCTGCTGGGTACTATAGTAGGACCTCAACTGGTCTGCAATATTAACACTACCCATATGGTAGTTGTAGTCATCAATGAACTCAGGGATAGGCAGTATTTTGCGAGATTCATTGTTGAAAATATTGCGAACAACAGCGGCATTAGTACTGGTCTTCTTTGGCCGACGTCGAAGCCTCTCTACCTTTTTTGTAATATCATGATAGCTGGTCATGAACAGCACCGAGCTATTGTCTTGCCATACAAGACAGCAGATATTACCAACCACCTCCCCACTCACATGCCCCCATGGTAGAACTTTCTTGGCCTCCTCCTTTTCAATCTTCAGGGTAGTAGGAAAGCCCGCACAATCAACTCTAGTAGTCCCAGCAGCCCCCACTCCTAATTCTAGTAACTTTTCAAATAGTGGAACATTTGTAAAGTAGTTATCTAGAAGTAGATTCCACCGGTAATGAGAGGGGAGAAGTTGCGCTAGCTGTAAGACTCCTCTTGATGTAGGACTTAGATGATCAGAGAGGGTGGGAGAGAGCTCTGCGATGCCTTGGGTTGATGAGTACCAAAGAAACCCATAGGTATAGCCATGGTCACATAAAGCGAAGATTTTGTAACCCTCTTTTATTGGCTTATTCCGTATCTTCAAAGTGTGCCTACTCCGACCGCAAAACCTGACAACCATCTCGTCAATTGCAACCTTAGTTCCTGGAAGGTAGTATTGGCGAAACCGCTGACGAAGAATAGAAGCAAGAGGTTCTAGCTTCTGGTGCCAATGCTTTAAGTCCAATTGCACACGGGGATCAGCTACATGAAAGTAGCGTTTAAGCTGTTCGAATCGGTTTAAAGACATACAGCTTCTTTGAATACGGTATGGGTATTTTGCTGATCGTATACGATATCTCTGCAGTGGTCGCTTGGAAATCTTTCTCCATCCATTCCTTCCCCTCTTCGACCAATATAAAGCTAATCTGGACTCCTTATGCAGGCCCATCTTTATTATTAGGCCAATGAATATCCTAAGCTCCCCAGGTGTTGTCTCCTTCCATCGCCGCACTGCCTTCAATCCAGGGTCCTTCTTCTCTTCTCTCTTACTCTTCGCATACAAATTGGTGTTTGCAGCTAGCTGCTCAAATACGGTATCGTCCCAAAACAGGGAAAACAAATCAAAAGGCCGAAGCGGACTTGGACTATCTTCGGGCAAGAGTACCTAGATCCCCTCTGCTTTAGCCCACCTATATTCACCTAGGTTGCTCTTAAAAGCTCATTTACTTACTTGTGCTTTGTGTGGTTCAAAAGCTATTCTTGTTGGATCATATTTAGGCACTCCCGGCAAATCGCTTGCCGAAACCCTTTGCCTCCGGCTTTTTCCCTTTCTCACCTCCTTATATTCTACCTCTCGTTGGTCAAGTGGACTCGGGGAAGGAGGAAGAGTTGAAGATGTACTACTTGGCACCAGACGATTAGGTACAGGTAGGCTGGTACCGGCCTCAGTGGGGTGGCTGCAGAGCTGAGTAGTGGGTACTGCTGCTTGTGAAATCTTGAGCTTTTTAGACGGCCTCAAGGTTCCATTTGGCACTAAGTCCCCAAGTGGTTTTCGTTTCAAAGGCATTTTTGTGTAAGAAAACGTTTGGATTTCTGTTGATCGTGATACTTTCCACTCAACATACACATAAGCTGAATTTGGGCAATGCGTTGAGGTTGACATGTATGCAGATCTATTACTCTACAGAGTTAGTGTTCAACATTTCAAATGGGCCTGAATGTTTCAGCGGTTTAGGGGATAAGTTCTGGAAGATCAGTCAGCAGTTGACTACTTCTAGTTAAGAGTATCAGCTTTTTAATGTTCAAATGACTCAGCATCATCACAATAAAAATTAATTTCCCAGGAACCATGATACTCGGAGCTCCGAAGACAGGACTAGCTCACCGGCTACGAATTTCACCGTTTCCGACTGCACAAGGACGGTGTCCCAAGGCACAGGCAGAGCACCGCCCTACAGAGTATCTTTTTTGAAAAATCCCCCGCGATATTCATAGTGGCCACAACGCCGCAAACATCGTCTATTGATCCAGGGTCGCGGCACTCGTAAATGATTTTGTCGAAAAAAAATTAGAGAGGCATCTTAGATGGCCCAAGGGAGATCAAGGCGCTTTAATCAATTTTCAGTCAATGAACCCTACATTTCCACCTCAGGCCAACAGTTGAGCAATGCTTGCTCTCTCGAAGACTTTGACGAGAAGGAAAACTAATTTCGGTACTTCTCTTTTTAAGCGCCCTCTATAGTGCCCTGCGGAGTAACTTGAGCATAGGAAAGTATTGACGAAGAGGTATGTGATTATTATTATTATTATTATTATTGAATCTAGGGAAAGGCCTTTGTCGCTGATTTCAATCATCTTGTGAGAGAATTTCTCCTTAAGTTATACTCACCAATTAGGCGACAATTGGCTGCTCGTCTAGGTTTGCCTGAGAGTTAGTTTTTTTTGCACTAACCAGCTATGATACTGTGCCAGGTAATCTAAGCATCTTTTTCAAACCCCGACCAAACCCGACTGGTGCCCGGTCCCATCTAAGTAGAATAGGCCATACTCTATAGCTTGCTCACCGCTCGTGGACCCCCGGTATTTGCTTCAGCTGTGCGCATACTCCCTCCCTGGCAGGCACAACTCTTGAGATCCAATGGATGGAGGATTCGTCATTACAAAGTCTCCGCATCTCGTCCCAAGCACAGGTATCGCATATTATATTACACTCATCTATTACACTCATCCCCGGGAATGGGTCGCGCACTAGCCTCTAAAACCAGAAACTCGTAAACGAGCGAGTGAGAGGACATGACACTACCTGGCAACTGCTCTTAGAACCCAATCCCTTAGCGACCCTAGGTATCGAAAAAAGAAAAAAGAAAAAAAGTTCACTACTGGAAGAGTTTACTGATCCATCATATGCGTGCTGCCTTGGCCCCTCCCCTGCCCGCATAGGATTTCCAAACTGCAACAATAATCTACACAGCCCATCAGCGAGAAGAACAAGAGTCGTCAATTCTTGCTCCAATATCTGCAGGTCCCTCCGCCAGCCAAACCATCCAAGCCCTCCTCTAGCAGATTCGGTCTGTAAAAGCACTAGAGGACAGTAGGTGGGCGGAACGAGAACCCTAGGCAGGTGCCACTTTGCCCCGGGAGTGGCCTGCAAAAACAGGAAAAAACACCCATAAAGGAACAGGATGTGGGTGAGAACTCGCCTCTAAATCTTCTTCTCTCCCTCCCTCCATCCCCTTTTTCAATCTGCCTCTATTGCGGGGATGCCATGTCTCCCACCGCTCAATTCCAGTACACGATGCCTCCTCCAGGCTTCCTCCCCCACCGCTTCCACAACCCACTGGCCCATGGGCTTTCAAAAAAAAAAACCCCCCCCCCGGGCTTTCGCAACTTATAAACACCTCCATAAGGTGAAAAAAAAGACAGAACACCCGAGGAGTGAGGGTTTATGTCAAACCACTGGCTAAGCCAGGACATCCTAAGTCCAAGGGGAAAAAAAAAAAGCCCACTCTATTTCCGACATGCACAGCGAGCTTCATATGGTTCACGACCAACTGTGCCTTTTGGTCGCATAGGACGATATGACAGGGCGACAAGACCTCAGGGTGTTCTACAATCAAGCCCCTAGATTTCATCTACATACTCAAGAGCCGGCAGGAAATGCACTTGCTGGAATTACGTCCTCAATAGATCCAGTTTTCCATGCTCGAATTGCCTAGATTTCATACAATGAGAATATCTGCGCTTGGATTCTAACGATGGCTTGAACGAAGTTTTTCAAAATGGTCAAATATATTGTACAGAATAGCAGCTAGGATGGATGGAGCTTTGTCCCTCAATACTAAATTTATATATTTATTCTTGTTGAGATGTAGTTCTTGCTCATCGAAAAAATCCATCTATCGCAGGGCTTATGAGTTAGGTTAAGTAGGTTTAAGAGTTAGCAGATTGGGTGTGGACTGGGTGGCCGATTTGATACGGGGATAGACTCATTTGAAGACTTACATATCAACATATCCACACTTCCACCAACGACTTGTTATGGTCAATAGGCACCCGGGAAACAGGTGGGGTATAATTTGTATGGGCGCATAGACAAGCATGGATGTTTTGCCATATATTTCTTAACCCTGTTTTCGGGTGCTTAGCCTGGGACAAGTGCACGATGAAACCGCCTTTGTTACTTATACCTGTTGCAACAAATTTGCAAAAACTAAGTTGAGGGAGGGAGTAGTAGAGGAGTATGAAATCATTTATTGCATCTATTCATAGACTCCGTGAGGCTGCTATTTGCTTGAACATAATACGTAAAAACAGAAGAATCGCCATGGAACTATAACAGGCACAAACACGAAAAAAAGGAGCTAGACGTCCGGACTCAGTATCCCAATATGCTTTCTAAGCCTGGTCTTGAGTTCGGGCAAGGTTCCCTGGGTGCTCAAACCCAGAGATACCAGGAGGGGATTCATTCGTCTAGCTAGTTGATTTAGTTAGAAGAGATTTCCCCCCATCTGAGTCAATATACTTACAATCAAGTCGAGTGATATAAGTTCCATCTGGCGGAAAGTTCGGAATCACTTCACCATCAGCACCATAGAATGGCTCCAGGGCATTAGATGCACGGGTAACTCGGCTGTTCAGGAGTCGGGCAAAATTATTTTTATCTCTAACATGAGTAGCACAGTTAGTTACTTCACTCTCTTGAATAGGTACTGTAAAAACTCTTGCGATTCGCTATCTCCGCAGAGACTGCATCTCCGGAACCAGAGATAAAGGGTCTTAAAAGGGGTTAGTTCTTTCCTATGATGGATGAGATTACCCTTCTGGCCGTGTTGAATCTTACTAATAGTCATCTGCAACCCTGCTAACCTGACAAACTAAACCTATCCTGGACCAACGGAGATGGCGAATCGCAAGAGTTTTTACAGTATTTCCCATTGGAGCCTACCTTATCACGAGGTCATCTCGAACTTGCTGGATGTCATGCCCGACGTCAGCACGAAGTTGCTGCATGTCTTGCCCGAGTTGCTGCATGTCACGCCTGAAGTCGGCACCACGTTGCTGGTTATCCTGGCGAAGTCGATCGAGTGCAAGAATTATTTGTGCGCCTTGATCAAATGCAGGGATATTTCGGATACGGCCAACTTCGATTGCCAACCCGTGAAGGTGCCCAGAGGCGGCCTGGAAATTAGGCTGTGGGTCCTCGGGCTGAGGTGATACAGCCTGGAGCAGAGGTGACGCAACGTGAGGTTGGGGCGATCCAGCCTCAGATTCGGATGGTCCAGCTTGGGTTTGGGATGACCCAGCTTCAGGTTGAGATGGTGTATCGGCCATGATTATTTGAAGTGTGGAACAGAAAGATTTTTTTGGTGAAAGGTTGGTTTGGGTGTGGTGAGGAGAGGGTGTGTCCGGGGTAAATGATCAAGGGCCCTTAAAAACCAAACAGTGCTCTGACGCAAGCTACAGAGAGAAATCACCCGCTAATCACCTGACCTTATCCCTTTTCGTCGTCCATGTGATGAACGATGAACTGGCAAATTTGGCCAAGCACCAGAATCATCTGTGCCCCTTCAATGGAGGACTTCCGGGGGGAATCTGGAAACATCTGGAGCCCAGAGCAAGGATCCGGATCACAGGTTGTTCCCATAGAAAAACTTATTTTCCAAATTTCCAGATTACGATCATCGCGGAAAAATGTAACTACACATACGAAACCTAATAGATACAGGCCGGCCGACCAATTGTGTACAAGTTTCTAGATCTCTGAGCCTTTTCCAGTCTGAACCAAGGGGGTGTTAGAAATCAGTTAATCCTGTTTGTCATGCTTTAGTTTCTTTTGTTATATGCAAGTGCGGCAGCATGGGAAATATGTTTCCGTTGATGAATGGGAAGGAGCATAGACTATTAAAGGGACGCATGATGGCAAAAGGAGATGAAGGAAGAATAAGAGTTGGGCATTGGATCAAAGGCGCAGGAGAGCAGGCATCTTTGCGATGCATTACTTTTGTTCAGAGATTACGCAGAATGTTTCTTTCTTTTGTTTTGGAACACGGAGGAAAGAAAGCGGAGATGTGTAGTGATCAATAGAAGGATCAGAGCTTGGTTTTATTTTTTATTTTTTATTCGTTTTTTTTTTGATATATACTTCAGCCCTTAAGTTACCACTAGATTAACGAGCAAGGACGAAGAGAAGACTTTTGTGCGCTACCTATCCATCCCAGCTGCTATTCGGTGACGTATATTATTTGAAAATTTTAAATAGCAGGGCAGAGGGAGTGGTTCAGATTTTCGAAAATTTAGAATTTAGAAGTCGACTTTCTGGATTTTAGCTTGTAAATATGCCAAGACCACTTCTAATCTCTTCCAGATTCCTACGGCAAGTCCTCCATCGAGCGCAAGGAGGCTTCGGGTGAAGTCAGCTTGTAATGAGGTGGTGCGAATATCTAGAGGAGAGTTGTGAATCAGACTCTGGTCCGGCCTGGGGTTGGGGCGGTGTATCACCCATCGCTATTCAAAGTTGGAGAACATGATTGAAAGTCAATTTCAAAATTCCGAATTTTCGAAAATTTGAACCACCCCCTCCCCCCCTGCCCTAGCTCAGACTTGAACAGGCTCAGAAATCTAGAAACTTGTATGATATGATACACAATTGGTTAACTAGCCCTCAAGCTACAATTCTTAATGCGTTATGCCCCAGTTCTCAATGAACAAAATTAAGAACTAACATGCTGCTATGGTTCAAGACGTCTATACTGTACACCAGGGGGTTTGTTACGGGGGACGGCTTGGCGTTCAGCCACAGATTTAAAAAATGAGCACATGTTCAATTCCCAATTAGATCATTATTATCTTGGAATTG
>Ga0307509_10001289_pt1 | contig 42553 bp, 62 predicted proteins | sample 10_EM_MG_FD_202245 | JGI IMG/M metagenome (GOLD analysis project Ga0307509, IMG submission 202245) | Populus trichocarpa ectomycorrhiza microbial communities from riparian zone in the Pacific Northwest, United States - 10_EM | ecosystem: Host-associated > Plants > Roots > Unclassified | place...
CTATGGCCCCGCACTGGCCCAGCAACCGGGCTTACCTTTTTCCGGCCACCCCGGGGAACCTATCCGCCCCGGGATGGCATCCTTGCTCTTCGGCCAATTGGCAATGGGTTGTACCAACCCGCCATCTGTTTTGTATATAATACAAACCAATTCTTCAACCCCCATAGTAAAATTTCTAGTAAGGTTAAGGGTTTTTTCTTTTACGAGAGGATCTACTTTCGGGTTTTGGTGTGTGCTTTGTCTCCTTGGTGGAATAATGCTTTGATGAAGTGATGAAAGTTCACCGTTGTATTGTTTGTTTTTGGGGCTGAAGTTTCTTTTGCTTTTAGTGTTTTTAGGCCATACCTTAGGGTGCATGCTATGATTTTCCTGTAGTGAGATAAGAAGAAATCGCGAATTTAACAAAAATAGATAAATCTTCAGCCCACATAGCTCCTCTTACCCCACTGCCCACTATGCTACTGTAGAAACCTAACATATTAGTCAAGTCAGCCAATGCCAGGAATTCCCCAGACACTGCTGGGCCCTTTCGAGGTATTGCCAACAACCGCCGGCCAAAAGGCTCACCTTGCTCCACGCCCCGTCCTTCTTCAGCCATCCAAAATATCCCCAGTGCAAGAGGGCAAGGCGGGAGAGATGAGAGCAGACATACTGTGACGTCTGAACCTTTTTTTACCAGACCCTGCGTCTTCTGTCCTTCACCCCCTGCCCCCCACTGCGGACGCGCCTCTGTTTTCTTATTCTCTCTCTGTGAATTGATTATTGCCCACAAGGTGCATCAAACTTGGGGGCCTGGGAAAAAAGAAAAAAAGAATGCCAGAACCCATGATATAGGTTACGCCATAGTACCTGCATTAAAACCCCTTCGTGTCTAGTGAATTGTATTCTCAGGGTGGGGCAACATGGGAGGCATAAACGATAGGAAATCACAGTTCGAGAAGCATTATCTGGTAGGGACAGACAAGTTAAATCATCCCTGTTTCCGATAAGCTATCTCAGCCGGAGGGAGGAGGGGAGGAAGGGGGGGGGGGGGTGACAAAACAAGGGAAGGTAAATCTTGCGCCCTGATAGCATTGCTAGCGATAGGATCCCTACGCGTTCAAAGATGTAATCACCGTCAGGAGGATATCGGTAACTAGAAAGAAAACTGAGAAGAGAACTTGGAAGAAAGTCACTGATTACACATGAACTATAGAGCATACAACGATGAGTGTATAGCAGAATTATTATAAAATTCCCCCTTATGAGCGTCACTAATTATCTAAATCCCCTCTCAGGTATCGTAGATATAAGAGCTCCCGAACTGGCCGAAGTTTTTTCTCTCAGAGCCCACCCAACTAACTCTCCAGTTAACCGAGCTAACAAATTAGGAAATCTAACATCGTTTAAACTACCCCCGTAGCAAACATCCCACAAAAAAATGCAGCCAAACCCGAAGCCCAAAGCAAAACCAGGGTATTGAAAAACGGCTCAATTGTCAAGCCGTATACCGGAAACCTGTGCGCGCGAGAGATTCATTCAATCTCAGAGGGCCAGGAAGGCCTACTATTTATACAGTGAAACAGCAACATAGGAAAGAAAATAAGGAACCAATTTGGAAGACAAGTGAAAACAAGCGAGAACAGAATTGCATAACCAGTCCACAGATTGGGCGGTAACATGAGGGAAAAAGCCAAATGCAGTAAGTCCAGCTTGGAAAGTAGAAAAACTAGAACCAAGGTCTAATGACCGGCTTTGCGTAGACAGTGCATATCCGAGAGCCTAATTCCAACACAGGGAAGCGGGTCCTATCCCGGGTGACACCCCATGGCCGCAAAGCCTCCATCGACTGAATTCCCGCAAACCATTCCCCTAAACCTCTGCGCTATCTCTCCTCTCCAAACACCCACCCTCCACTCCACCCATCCCTCTACTCTAGTCTGTCGCACCTAACTCCGACCTGCTAAAAAAAATACCGCCATACTTCATTAATTATGCCAGCTGTCTTTGCATATGTGATATTCCGTTTTGGGATAGAACGGCTACACACGTGCAGTCCATTCCAGGCTAGACCAGAACATTCGGCCACACAAAGGGAGGAGACTGCCTTTGGTTTGGGATATTTACTAGAAGTTTGAAATGTATACTTCGGCTCACTGATATTCCGAATTTGTGAATACGGTGTGTGTCACGTCTCCTTGCGATTCTAGGGAGCGCCATAGCTAAGCTGTCTGATATTGTTGCCAATTTGCATTAGTATATTTGCTTCGCCTGGGGTATTTGGAGTCTACAGGGTGAAAGTAGATGGCGCAAGCTAGTAGGTTATAGCTGCATTCACACGCCATCGATTTTATGGCCTGAAAGCACATTTCAACCAAAGGCAATTTTCTCACTTGTGCAGAGGCCGGACCAAGAGCTTTCCATTTTTGATACCTAGACAACTGCCTACTTCCTCCTCACCCACTTGATACCGGGCATTGGTCCAGAAGGCCCCAATGTAAGTTTAATCTCAAAATTCTCAATTGCTGTCAGACATTCTTGTCTAGCCTCCTCGAAGGTTTTTGTTCCCCCGCATGAGTCAAATTCAATACTCATTTCGCGAAACAGCCCTACCATAATGGCAGTAAATTCGACATGTGCAAACTTCTTTCCAATGCATCCACGGGTTCCGACTGAGAAGGGCAGGAATGATCCGTTGTAAGGCCTGAACATTGCGCCCCCTCCTGATTTTGGCAGCCAGCGTTCAGGTCGGAATTCAGGGATTTCAGATTCGGCTTCAGTCTTCCCGGGCTGGGTCCAGTATTTGGGGTGGTGAGCCATGCCGAGTATTTCGACCCAGAATTCAACGCCGGGGGGGAGTGTGATGGGGTTCTGGCCGCCAGAGCGGGGGAATGTGCGGGGGGTGGGACCAATTATGCGGCTTACCGCAAGTACTGGGGGAGTGAGGCGGAGGGTTTCGTTCTATTTTTTCTCTTAGATGGTAGTTTATGGTGAGAAAGAGGGGGGAAGTCTACCATGATAGCGGCTATCCAGCCCGAGGACAACGCATCAAAATGAGTGCTGTATGATGACTGCTTATGATCACTATCTCCCAAGACGCTGTCGATTTCCTCTTGGAGTTTAACTTGATACTCCGGATATATTGCTAGAAAGTATATTGCATTTGCGAGCATGTGGGCGGTGGTTTCGTGGCCGGCTAGGATGAATATCTATAGGCCATTAGCAAGAGGTTGTTGAGAGGAGGCGTGGGCTTGTACAAATGCATTTCCTATAACCTCTGACTTTGAGAGTAATGGCTTTTCCAGAGTTGAGCCCTTGTCTAAACTGGAGTTCCTAACCAATGATTCTGAATACATATCAGTAAATTTCTTAGCTAGATAATATTAGAAGCAATAAGAATACCCATTAAGTCCGCTCTGGAGGAAGGCTTGAGTGTAGTCTTATCATCCGACTCAATCTTAGCCTTCTTCTCTTCAAACCATTCATTCATAAAGAACCTGAAGTTGTTTGTTTCCCTTCCTGCTTCCCGTGCAGCCTTAAAAGGTAGCATTTCTACACATATGCCACTCATTTAAATAAGCGCACTTCCTGCATTAACGCATTGGCAAAGTGAGACACTGACCCAAAACCCAACTAGGCGCAATAACGGTCCACAGTAAATTCTCAAACAGAATATTGAAACACTTCTGATAACTCCTTTCACCATACTTCTTATTGGTGATGGCGGTAGTAAGAGGGACCCATTCCATAACCTTACTAAACCCAGCATGAGCAATAACTCCGAGTGCAACTTTGTTAAAATCCCCGTAGGTGGTATCTATGGCTTCTTTTTTATCGTAATATTGGAGCATTTGCCCAATTTGAGCTAAGGCTTCGTCCCAGACAATGGGTAGCCTCCCCCACCAAGCACATGTCAGCTTAAGGAGGTGGAAAAAATAGAAATAAAAGTAAAAAGTGACAATCAGAAAACTCACGACTTCCCAATTACTGTGCCAGCGACCTTTCTGTGAGCCCGCCAAACCGCCCCTTCCGTGGTAAGCACATTTTCCCCAAAATTCCCCATGAACTGGCCAACAGTCTCTGGTTTAAGATACAACTCTCCATCCCCACCCTTTCCAGCAAGGACTTCAACCGCCATATCCGGGTCAGCGACATGTAGTATAACGTCCCACGGAGTAACGGTAAAGAAAATGTCTGATCCAATGAGCCGGTATATCTCGTAGCGTTGGCTGTATTGCCACTCCAAGGTCATTAGGATGAACCACTGGTGAGTAAGGCCGAGCACCTTGCATACAGCCTTTGCGATGGGGCGGAGGACGATCCATCCGAGCGGGGAGGGGTAGAAAGGAAGGACAAAGTAGGGGATGCCGACTGGGCGGACTTTGCAAAGGATGGTGTGGAGGGAGTAGCAGGTGTAGCCAATGTAGAGGAGCGCAGTCGTTAGGAGGAGGGGAGCTAGCATTGTGGCGGAAGGGTGTGGGAATGCTTAGAGGTCAAAAGAGAATGTAGTTAGCTAGTTGAAGAGTAAGATATAGAGAACTTGTGGCAGTACTTGTGCTAGTGATGGAGTGATTCTATTTATGAATCTAGCTCTTTGCTCCATGTGAAGATTGGAGCCTATTCGGATACGACCCTTCCGTTCAGTTACCAGATACAAATAACGGAGGGGAAATAGTCATTTATGTGGGGCAACGGAACGAAAACGGTCGTATTCAAATAGCCTCTTAGAAGTCATTGCCTTGTTCAATAATAACATCCTCGGACCTCATACTGGATCCAGACAGCTGCATTATGTAACTGCTGCAGGGGAAACCCCTTTGGGGCTATTCTATTGTCGGAGCAGAACACCACAATAACCTTCACCTGGTAGCCCGGCGAACAGTGAAATTAAATAAACCAGGTCGGCCCCTAATGAAATCTAGAAGTCCGGGAGATAACGAAAGATAACGAAAAAGAAAAGAGAAGAGAAAACAGACCCCATAAACTCCATAAGCTATGGTCGGGGGTCGGTTCACATAAAGCCATCCACTTTCCTTCACTGCTCCGCTTTCTTCACAGGGTGCTATCGAGGCATCGTTGGTCGTATACCATAGCCTTCCATGGCACCTTATAAAACCCAAGCGCTCTTCAATCACACCCCGGAATTCTCGAACTCCAGAATGCCCTTTGGTTCATGGTATCTCTGCTCCGCCCCGGAACTTCCACACAAGCCTAGGATTCTCCAGGACCCTAAGACAGCGAATGACTGCAGAGGGGAGGGGCTTTTTAAACGTGGATGGAGGGCGACGACAACCAAACAAAACGCCAAGAGTTCACACAGCGGGATATGGTCGTACAGCTCGGGGGCAGGGGGGGTTATCTTCGTTCAACAACGTCACACTTTCCTGCTACATCAACTAACTAATGGTAAAGACAGGAATATATATAACCACAACAAAGTCCTATCCTCCCATGGATCACCACACATGCCCGCACTATTGGAGGCAACGCATCCGACCGGGTTATTGACCACCCCGGGGAGCTTGACTACTGTGACACAAGAATCATCAATGCAAACCATATGAAGAAAGTAACTAAAATAAAGCCAAATGAAGCCAACTCAAACTCAATTGATAATGACCGGGCCGTAAAACAAAAAATTCCTTTTCAACTCCAGGAGTCGGAAGGGGTGGAGGAAAGAAGTGGAAAAAAATAGAGATTTCATAGGTAGAAGGGGCATAAGGCTGGGGAGGGGAGGAGATATGATATAATGATTTAGCTCGGCAGCGGGAGTTCAGATTTTGGGAGGCTTGGGTAGTAGGGCCTGGATCTCCAATTTCAGATGGGGGATTTCAAGCGGTAGGACACCACAGTAACTTAAGCAAGAGTATAAAGTGTATTGTGATTCTGGTGATTGATGGTTGAGAGGGTGTTTTCCTCCTCCATGTCAGGTTCACCATGCCAGCCCAGCACTTTCAGCTCATTTACCGGAGCATTCTCCTTCATGACATTGTGAAAGCTGTATTTAACTCAATTTCTAGCCCCTTTATTTTCATTTCCGGTCTTTTTGCCTCCACTGCAAATTTTCTCTTTAATAATTTTATGAGTTCCCGAGTCCTATAATACCTTCCCGATCATCTTCCGATCAGTTTTGCCCGGCCGCCTCTTTTCCCTTTCAAGTTCTTGCTTTAAAAGCTCTGGGTTTATCGTACTTGTGCCTAATTCTTTCTGGCCAATTAAAGCAGTCTCGCTCATCATAGTCTTGATTTTATTAATATTATGGGAACTCAGGCCCTAGTAGGCCTCTTGCTGTGATATCTCATTTATCACGGGAGATCGGTAGGAGATCAGCAAGGTGCTACAGCACTTTAGTTGAAAATTCAAAGGGAGGGGTTTCAGAGAATATGGAAATAGTTGATCAGCCAAATACAGGTTGTGCAAAATATTGAGAGGTATTTGACAATGTGAGTGCATGCTTCTGAGTATTGGTTAGCATTGGATAGGGGTCCCTTTTATGGAAGTGGGTATAAGGGCCATAGCTCCAATCCCATTCTTCTGCCTTCTAGATAAAAAGGCGCTCAAGTGGTAAAAGAATTCCAACATCAAGTGGTTGGAGATGGGTTGGTATGGTCGGTGGACAAAATTAACCGCTTATCAGCAAACATGAAAAACTCCGGCCATGAAAACAGCACTCCCCACCAACCCCAATATCGTGAAAACCAAAAAAATAAATTAAGAATGTAAATTCATAGTCGAATACATAGTAGAAACTAATATTTGACCTAGAGAAATTTCTTTCGATGGTGCTGAAAGTGCAGAGTGATCAGGGGTGTTCCATTGCTATCAATTGTCTGCGCGGTTAATTTTATCCATGCACCATATGATGAAAAGCAGAGCACAGTAGTCTAAAGTAATATGGTGCTCTAGGACAAACTCAGTAAACCCAAGGTTAGATGAGACCCATGGGTACAGAATAATGGTACATAGTACTCAAAACTATCAGGAGGACAGGTACTTGGATGAAAGTGCTCTTTCAACTATGGTGGACCAAGACTATCATTTGGCTAGCCAGTTGAAGAAACAGCTCTCATCATCTCCTCTACATGGTGATGCTTTGGGGGAACCCCTATATTATCGAATTCCTCCACACATTGCGTGATTCTTTCCCCCTCCTCCCCCTCCTGATCAATTTCTGCTGGCCCTGATGAGCTTGATTAAAAGCCATTGCCAGTCCTTCAAAGCATTTTTTTAAAAAAAGTTCCTTTATTTAAACTGAATGAGTGGGCAACACCACAGGACCGTAGAAACTTGAATAATTGAACCGTGTGCTATGTCGTTGGAATTTCCTCTCTCAGTAAGGTCAAGATTTTTTTTTTTTCTGTCTTGGAAGGGGAAAGGGGCTGTGTTTTTGCTGTGTTTTTGCCCCCGTTCCAGAGAAGGAAATTCTGGACTTCATAGCACACGGTTCAATTATTCGAGCTCTTACGGTATGTTGCCCCTGGATGCTCTCTGAGATGTGAAATCGCCTTAGTGAAGCCTTTTTCCCACTTTGCATATGCAGACTTTCTCACTTAAATTTAGGCTTGACATCCGGGCATTGTTGAGCAATGGCAAGAATTATGTCATGTATCTGGGTTTCATGATTGTGGTCAAACTCCCCAGGGTGGTTAATTACCCGGTCCGATGCGCTATGTCTCCCCTTCTCCTTGCTCACTCCCGTCCTATCCGGGGAAAGAATAAAACTCCCGTTGCCCATAGCCTCCTGGCACCCGGCTCTCCGGGCATCCGACTCTTACAGCTTTCCCGATTTCCTTATGGCTTTCCCTCTTCCCTCCAGATGGATTCATCTATCCAAAACTCAAGTGCATTCCCAGAGCCAAAGCCAAAGCGCGTTCACGGAAACTATCCGAACAAAGCGACTATCATGGGAACATGCCGACCAGCATCTCACGACTTCCAACAGGACCCCCCCCGCTCCTGTTTGGCGCCCATCTTTTCCCCCTATTCTCCTCTTCCGGGCTCTTCAAATTGATTGCAGCGCGGAACCTAAAATGTCTCGCCCAATAGATTATCACTTGCGGCACTCAGCGCAGGTCATCTTTAATGAATAGCTCCGGTCTAACTACAAAATTCTCAGCAGGAGTGAATGAACCTATTTTACATTAAATAGCCCACGAAGAATTAAGCAGGTCCAGCAATGAGAATTAATAATCCGAAAGAACAAAGCTCAAATACAGTATCCATAAATCATGTTAGTCTATTAGCTCAGACCACTCAGTCTCTGCACGATATCCCACAAATCACCAGTGCTTTCTGCAACCAATGTTCGCGGGCGGCCAAGCCAGTCTAGCAATAGTTAGTCGATATGCAGCCCGGCCAAGCCAAGTCAAAGTGAAACTGACCTGGGCTCTGTAGGCCAACCTTTGGAGACGCCTACGGGTTTCATCGACCCCTAGAGTCGCAGGTAGGCTTTCGGTGTATGCCATCCGATTAACAAATATTTTGTTTATGGGCGGCTGACATGGCCAGATCCCCACGAACATCCCGAGACATCTGCGGATGTTGGCAGATAACTGACGATACCGGCAGATATTTGAAGATGCCGGTAGATATCCGAAGATGCCGGCAGATATCCCAAAATATCCCAAGATGGTTGCAAATATTCAAAAATCTGTGAAGATGCCCTATACTAATTCAATCTCTGGATCCAGTAATATCTTTAATATGCTCTGTGTAGTGTGGATACTAGTTAATTACTTATCACTCGGTATACCTGTGCTCCCACCGGGTCAGGCCGCTAATAGGCTATGGGCCGGGCCAAAGCAGGCCACTCGGACAATCGCCTAGGCCAATGTGGACCAAATTTCGATTGGCCCGAGAGAGCCTATCAGGCATGATAATGGGGCCTATATGCCTGGCGGTAAGCGTTGAGAACGGGCCGCCCCAAGGGTAGCTTTATTCCTCCACCTCTTTCACCATATTTTATTCTTTCCTCTTTACAGTCTACTATTGCATCTTGAAGTGATCACGCGACGAGCGATATACACAGCCAACCCAACAAAGTCTTGACAACCCACCCCCAGGTTCACCGCACAGTCCTATCTTGTTCTTATATTTTTAACACTATTTTGTAATTGGGAAATATTACACTTGTTCTTGTTGACACCTCACTATACACCACCGAATGGGTACCCACGCCAACTAGGTGTCTAGCCTTGCGGCCAAAAAATTTTGCGCACGTTCCACATATCTAATCCGTCATAGTCCTTCTCCATGTTTCTTTTAAGAGTTTGCGGTGGGAATTTGAGCCAAATGCTGTGAAACATGTACCATATTGGTAGGTGAAAATGCACGAATAAGGAGAACTTAGGAGAATAAAGGACAAGCTGAATGGAAACTAGAACCAAAGAAACCAAAAGTCTCGAAAGATCATAGGTCCGGCTTGACAAATTAAGCCATATAGGCCAGGGCAGGTTATAGGGCAGACGGTACTGAGCCGATTCCAGAGAATTTTGACAGGCCGATCCCACCTTTACTATGGCCTGGCATACCCGGGACGCTGGGGGCACTAGGTATAAATTACTTATCACTACCCTCCTACCCTCTTAACTATTATCTTGTCACCTCATACAGCTTTTCATAATGGCTTCCTCTCCACCACACAGCTCTCCAAGGTTCAATCAGATTCACGAGTGGTATAGGACAATTCTTTGCAATACCTAGTCTTTGTGGGCGATGTCAATTTGTATTTCTTTTACCATGTCTCAATTAGCCTATGAAGGGGTTGAGGTCTGCAATTGCCCTCCCAGGATACTTCAAGCCACATGGAGTGGAATGTATTCAATCCGTATCGGTTTCGAGACTTTTGGTCAGATGTGCTTGGCTTTGCCGTGAGAGTGTGAAAGAATCGTTCAGGAGATGCGCAGATTGTTCGGATAAGGGATATTGTATAACAATAGAGATGTCTTTCCTTCGTTATCAGGAGAGTGTACGGGATAGGGACATGTGGTGAAAGGCAGAGACAAGCGTGGTGATCCACTAAAGGATCAGCATGTAGCTGTATTTGTGTTTTACTCATACATCCTTCTTTGCAGTTAGTTTGGTTTTAGAAAGCGAGAGAAGGAAGTGAGCGGTTAAAGCTACATTGCATATCCTCCCTACAAAGTGCCTAAGTCCCATGCGAATTCTCTTAATCTATCGTCTACTTCCCTGCGAACCTATAGCCCCGACAGTGACAGAGACAGGTACTAGAATACTTGCAAACTCTAAGCAATCAGGCTGGATCACTCGGAAGCCTCCAGATATCTGCCATCCTGAATCCTGACAGGTAGGTTGTATCGGGCTAATTTCAAGCAATGGGGGGTGGGGTGGGTGACTCCAAAGATCAATTTCAACATTGGTCATTTTTCACCTATTTGCTTCGGGCTTCTGGTGGGAAGTGCTAGTGGTAAAAGCCCTTTTCAGCAGCGGTAGTTTGCTTATGCTACCATCTTCATGTTTTAGAGGCATCGTGAGAGGGGAGGTATCTTCCATTTCGCAAAATTGCAGGGTCAGCGATGATTCAGTATCACCAAGACTGTTGTCAAGTATCATACCTATTTATGGCTGTAGCTTCCATTCGCCGAGATCCTTCTATCATGCCGAAACCAAAAAAAACCCTTTGTTCAATCAGTAACCCGTCAAACTTGCACACATTCTTTGTATAATAGGAGAGTAATCTAACAGCCGTCAGGCGATTATAGTTCCGTCTCTTTGTATATAATTTTACCTAAACTATTCACCCCCCATAGCTCACCTTAAGCCACCTTATTATCCCCCCCCCCCCCCAGCTCACCACCCATTGCGCTAGAAATCTAACATATCAGTCAGGAGCCAACGCCGAGAGCCCCCCAGACACACCGCCGCCTCCCACCCCCGAGATGTTGTCGACAACCACTGGCGAAAATGTTCCTTTGGCTTCACTCTTGGCCTTCTCCAGCACTTCCGGATGTCCCAGAGGGGAGGGACAGGAGAGGTGAGAGCGAACAATGATGTGACGTCTGAGCTTTTTGTATCATACCCTGTCTCATCTTTCCTCCTCCTCCGTCCCCACTAAGGAGGGCCTACCTCTGTTTTTTTTATTCTCTCTCGGGGAATTAATCACTGCCCACAAAGTGAACCAGGCTTGGAAAAGCTGGGAAAAGCCAAGTTTTCCGGAGCCCGTGATGTTATAGGGTAGGCCATGGCCCCTTCATTGATTCTATTCTGAAGATGAGGAAAATGGGAGAAACTAATTACAAGAAATCATAGCTCGAGATGCATTACCTATTTGGGATGGATGAACCTGAGTTAAATCATCCCTACTTCCGATGAGGTATCTCAGCTGGAGGGGCTAAGGAGGAACAGGGGGGTGACAAAATAAGAGAGTGTAAATCACAGACATTCATAACTTACTCCCACCGAGTAGATCTATGTTCTCAATGACGTAATCACCACAGGGAGGATACCCGCAGCCAGGAAAATAAATAAAGAGAATTTGGAAGAAAGTCACCAATTACACATGGATTGTTGAGCCAAAAGCTGTTGGGGAGCGTACAATAATGAGTGTATAGCAGAGTGGTTACAAATTATTCCCCGCTTATAAGCATCACGAACATCTGACAACACAAGGTGTATCTAATTACATCTTACTATAGATAGATGTAAAACTCCCAAACTAGCCTAATCTCTTCCAGCACCTACATATCCAACTCTCCAATTAACAGAGGAACCAAATTAGGCGCTATTTAGCATGACATATTTGTGAAATTTGGGTATCTACAAACCATGGCTGCATAAGCACTGTCGAAAGAACTTCATACTCCATGTCAGAAACGGTCAAAAAAAATCGCTTCTATGATAGCTTGTTGCGAACCGTTGTTTGTAATTCAGATCTACCAAACAACCCCGCACAAGCTACAGGAATATAGAACCCGAACACCTGAGTCCGAATTTTGTGTGGGCAGTCAGATACGCATAGATAATTTACCATACAAAAGTTTCATCCCTGTCCTTTCCTGTACCAAAGAATAGTTACATCGGGGATACTAACCATGGAATCCGGGGAATATTTGTCCTCTGACAAAGAGAGCGAGTGTTTTGGAGGCAGATCACGGGCGTACACCGGAACCCCCCCTTTCCTCGTTCTATCGATATCATGAGAGAGTATGTACTATGATTGGATACCGATGTCCTTTTTTACTAAAGATAAAGTATCAGGCGCCTGAACTGTATATTTTTTGAAGAAGCAGTCAAAATATCAAGAAGAAAGAGTATTACCGGCCAGTTCCTATGGCCTAATGGCTTAGGAGGCTGGTCGGCTAATTTAAAACAGGGACCATCATGAGTTCGAATCCGGGGGACAGTGGAGTAGTCGAGCATTAAAAAAATGCCCGGCGAACCACTTTTTTGCTGGGGGGTAGGTCTAGGGTTGGTAATGCCCTTGGGTCAATTCCTGCCAAATGTTGCAGTACGACTACTGGCTAGTGTTCGGGTACTATATGACCGTAACTGGTAGTATAGTTACAAACAATGGTTTGGACATCCAAAGATGTCGCAGCCCTCTTAGCAGATCTAACACCGTTTAAAACCCCGTGGCAAACATCCCACAAAAAATGCAGCCAAACTCGAAGCGCGAAGAACCTACCGGGCGGCGGGTCCAACCCCGAGTGACACCCCATGACCAATCAAGCCTCCAAGGACCAAATCCCCGCGAATTAGCAAAAGCCTCCAAACCTCCGAGCCGTCCCCCCCTCCAACCACCATCCACTCATGCCCACCCACACCTCCACTCTACCCTGCCGTTCCCAACTCAGTCCGATCTGCTAAAAAAACACCGCCATACTTCATCAATTAGCTCTCTTTGTATATGTGGCAATCCGTTTTAGGATAGAACAGCTGCACAAACGGAGGAGACCGCACTTAAACTCCCACCGGAAGCCTGAACCGCATACCCCACCCAACCCACCGACATCTCGAACATGTGAACAAGGGGTGTTCCACGCCCCCCTACAGATCCAGGGAGCCCTATGGCCAAACTTCCTGATATGGTTATTATACATGCCGGCGATCGGTCTGCATTGGCATATCATATTTGTCTCCACTGAGGAATCTAGAGTCTACAGGGCAAATATGGATGACGCAAACTGGTAGGTTATAGTATTCACTCACATGCCACTGATTCCATGATCTAAAAGCACATTTCAACCGAAGGCAACATTTCCACTAACACAGAGCTGCACTGAGAGCTGTCATTTATTAATGCCCAGGTAGCCACCTACCTCCTCCTCCTCACCCACTTGAGACCAGGCATTTCCCCAGAAGGTCGCAATGTAACTTTAGCCTCAAACCTTTCCATCTCCGCTAAGCACTCTCGCCTAGCCTCGTCAAAGGTTTTACTACCCCCGCATGAGTCAAATTCAACACTCATTTCGCGAAACAACCCTAGCATAATGGCAGCAAACTCGACCTGTGCAAACTTCTTTCCAATGCATCCACGGGTTCCGATTGAGAAGGGCAGGTATGATCCATTGTAGGGCCTGAACATTGTGTTTCCTCCTGATGGCGGGAGCCAGCGTTCAGGCCGAAATTCGGAGATTGCAGATTCGGCTTCGGTTTTCCGGTGTTGGGTCCAGTATTTGGGGCTGTGAGCCAAGCCGATTATTTGGACCCAGAATTCAACGCCGGGGGGGAGTGTGATGGGGTTCTGGCCGCCAGAGCGGGGGAATGTGCGGGAGGTAGGACCGATCTGGCGCATTGCCACAGCTGCTGGGGGAAGGAGACGGAGGGTTTCAAACTATTTTTTATCTCTCTTAGATGGTAGTTATGGTGAGAACGAGGAGGGAAGCCTACCATGATAGCGGCTATCCAGCCTGAAGAGAAAGCATCAAAATGAGAGTTGTATGATGTCTGGTTATGATCACTATCTCCCAAGATACTGTCGATTTCTTTTTGGAGTTTAACTTGATACTCAGGATATATTGCTAGAAAGTATATTGCATTTGCAACGGTGTGGGCGGTGGTTTCATGGCCGGCTAGGATGAATATCTATAGGCCATTAGCAAGAGGTTGTTGAGAGGAGGGGTGAGCTTGTACAAATGCATTTCCTATAACCTCTGACTTTGAGAGCAATGGCGTTTCCAGAGTTGAGCCCTTGTCCAAACCGGAGCCCCTAACCAATGATTCTGAATGCGTGTCAGTAAACTTCCTAGCCAGATAACAATATTAGAAGCAATAAGGATACCCATTAAGTCCGCTCTGGAGGAAGGCTTGAGCGTAGTCTTATCATCCGACTCAATCTTAGCCTTCTTCTCTTCAAACCATTCATTCATAAAGAACCTGAAGTTGTTGGCTGCCCTTCCCGCTTCCCGTGGGCCCTTAAAAGGTAGCATTTCTACAAATTTACCACACATTCAGATCAGCGCACCTCGTGCATTGGCAGATGGCCAGGGTGAGACACTAACCCAAAAGCCAACTAGGCGCCATGAGGGCCCACTTGAAATTCTCGAACAAAATATTGAAACACTCCTGATAACTCCCTTCTCCATCTCTCTCGTTGACCATACCGGCAGAGAGAGGGGCCCATTCTATAACCCTACTAAACCCAGCATGAGCGATAACTCCGAGTGTTGCCCCGCGAAAATCTCGGTAACTGGTATTTATGGCTTCTTGTTTGTCGTAATATTGAAGCATTTGTCCAATTTGAGTTAAGGATTCTTCCCAGACAACGGATAGCCTACACCACCTGTGAGCCGAAAGAAATAAAATTAAAATAAAAGAAAGAGAGAACCAGAGCACTCACGATTTTCCAAGGGCTGGGGCAGCGACCTTTCTGTGACCTTGCCAAACCGCCCCATTCACAGTAAGCACATTTTTCCCAAAAAGAGCCATCGCCTCGCCGGCAATCCCTGTTCTAGAATACAACTCCCCATTCTCACCCTTTCCCGCAAGGACCTCAACCGCCATATCCGGGTCAGCAACATGCAGTATAACCTTCCACGGGCTAACAGTAAAGAATATGTCTGATCCAATGAGCCGGTATATTTCGTAGCGTTGGTGGAGTTGCCAGTCAAAGGTCATTAGGATGAACCAGTGGTGAGTAAGGCCGAACACCTTGCAGACGAGCTTCACGAAGGGGAGTAGGAAGACCGATGTGAACAAGGTGGGGGAGAAGGGAATGACGAAGTACGGGATGCCGACTGGGCGGACTTTGCAGAGGATGATGTGGAGGGAGTAGCAAGTGTAGCCCATAAACAGGAGCGCAGTTGTTAGGAGGAGGGGAGCTAGCATTGTGGCTGAAGGGTGTAGGAATACTATACTGAGATACCAAAAGAGAATGTAGTTAGTTAGTTGAAGGGTATTATATAGAGAACTAGTGGGCAGTACCGGTGCTAGTGAGGGAGAGATTCTGTTTATGAATCTAGCTCGTTGTCTAATGCGTGAATTACAGCCCGCTTGTATACGCCCGTTCCGCTCCGTTTCCCCAAGCAAACTAAGGGGAAACGACCATTTGTATGAGGTAGCAGAAAGAAAACAGTCGTATCCAAATCCCCTCCTGGAAGCCACTGCCTTATCCTCAATAATATCATCCTAGGACTTCATACTGGGTCTGTGCAGCTATTCCATTCCTCTGAAAGCTCTCTATAACTATAGCAGGGGGGAACTCCCTCGGGACTATTCTATCACCCGGACAGAATACCGCAATAACCTTCCCATGATAGCTTATCAAGCAGTCAATTCCGGGTCGGCCCGAAATCCACAAACACATTCACTGGACATAAGTCTTGGTGATTGAGGAGTACTGATGCGCGCCCGCGCGCCCGACGAGTATTTAGCAAAAAGCAAATAATGGTATTGCAATGGTATCATATCATAGAAAAAGGAGAAGAATTAAAGATAAAAATTATTTTAGTATCGAAGAAACAAGAACACATTTAGTACTCGAGAACTCCGTATCATACTGATGGTTTTGTGTGCGGTGTCGTCGGACCTCGCTTAGCCTTGCTTACTAGGCTTTCGCCAAGACCTATACTACCTATCACTCGGTATACCCATGTTCCCAACAGGCCTGGCTGTTGATAGGCCGCCGGCCAGGCCAAGGCACGCCACTCGAACAAATAGCCTAGGGTGATACAGGCTGAATCCGATCGACCTAAGAAAGCCCATCAGGCCTGATAGGAGCCCACAGTCTCGGTGACCAGCTCCGGAAACGGGTCATTTTAAGGGCAACTCCATTCCCCCACCTCTTTCACCTCACTATCTTTTCTTCTTTCCTTTTTACCTTCTCCCATTGCGTCTTAAGCGTTCATACGACAAGCGATATACATCAAACTCAACAAATTTTAGCAATTCACCTCCAGGTTCACTGGCACAGTCCCATCTTGTTCTTGTATTCTTAATGTTATTTTGCCATTGGGAAATATTACGGCTGCTCTTGTTAACACCTCATTAGTACCTCCTTCAAGCAGTATCCCACCGAAAGGGCACTCACACCAACCGGATGTCCAGCGTTGCAACCAAATTTTCCCTCGCACGTCACATCTAGATGACCCACCATAGTTCTTCCCCCTTTCTTGATATTTCTTTCTTCTAGGGGCTTGCAGTGGAAGCATGAGCTAAGTGCTGTGAAGCGTTACCGCATTATACCGGCAAGAGGCAACGCATGAATAGCAAGAACTTCGGAGCATAAAGGACAAGCTGAATGGAAATTGAAATCAAAGAAACCAAACACCTTGAAAGATCTGCAGGCTCCGACCGGGCTGATGCACAGAGAATTTTGACATCGCGGGTCCGGCTTTACTAACCTTCCTGCCTATTGGGAACCCAGGTCATACTCACAGCATGAGGATAAATTACTTATCACTAAGCTCTTACCCTCTAATCATTATCTTATCATCTCACACCCCTTTTCATAACGGCCTCTTCTCAGCCACATGGCTCTCCAAGACGCAATAAGATTTACCAGTGAATATGTGGTACGATGATTCTTGTGAATACCTGACCATCTTCAGTGTTGCCAAGTCGGATTCGCCCTACCATGCCTCAACCAACCTATGAAGAGATTGAAGGCCGCAATTTTCCTCCTAAAGTCACATGCAGTTCAGTGTACTCAACCCATCCCAGTGCTAACACGAGTCCTAGAGCGCTCCCAAACTCTGAGAAATCATGCTCTATCACTCGTGAGCCTGAAGATATCTTAAAAGCACAAGAGCCGGAGTTTCTTGAAAAAGCTATCCAGTATTGTGAATCTTAGGATTGCGGTGGGAAGTGCTGGCAGTGAAATCCTTCTCGGCAAGCGTGATCATTGGCTTGTGTTACTATTGATAACTACATAAGAGGTAACTTCCATTTCACAACGTTTCTTAGTCAGCAACGGCTCAGAATCACCAAAGTTTTTATCTAGTATGATATCATACCGGTAGCTGTACCCCCCATCCGTCGAGATGTTTCCCGTCAAAGTTGACTGAAGGTGATAGTTATCAGAGGTAAGTAAAGCGGATAGATGGGGGACGAGGAGGCACAAAGGCATTAGTGATTTCATTTGTTCTAGAGATGAAAGAATTGACGGAAGGGTTTATGGCCATGTCTTTCCTTTATTGTTATTACGGAGGTATCCAAGCAAATGGGGTCATGCACGAAGAGAGATCGGCAGGTGTGGGAAGCGATTGAATCATTAGATGGTTTTATTATTCTTACATAGACTTATGTTTGGTTAGTTGGTTTGAGGAAGATGACCAGCGAATGGAGTTTCTAACTATACCTACCCTATAGTTTAGCCCTAGTTTAGTTCGGCCTTCAGACCGTTACGCCATTTTTGTATGATATCTCCCGCAACATTTCCATCATGCAGGAGCCAAAAAAACCAGTTTGTGCAATCATTGACCCGTCAAACCTGCGCACATTCTTGGTATGCTAGGAAGGTGATCTAATGGCCGGGGAACGCTCCCAGTTCCGTTGCGCTGCACATAATACACCCGAATTGTTCATACCCCCTAAGTTAACACCCCCCTTAAGCCACCCTATTATTCTCTCCCAGGGAATCAACCGTTGCCCACATGGGCAACCTAGGAAAAACAAGCGCGCCCAAGGATATTATACTATAGGTTTGGCCATGGCCTCTACATTAAAACCTCGTCTTGTTTCGTGAATTGTATTCCGAAGGTGGGTTGAAATGGAAGAAATAAATGGCAAGAAATCACAGTTTGAGAGGCATTGTCTGGGAGGGATGGATAAGCCTGAGCTAAATCATCCCTACTTCCGATGAGGTATCTCAGCCGGAGGGGGTTAAGGAGAAAGGGGAGTGAAGGCAAATCACAAACATTCATAAATATTGCCAGCGACAGGATCTCTGCATGTTCAATTATGTAAGCAATCACGACATGGAGGATACCCACAGCCAGAAAGGAGAAGAAAACCGAACCGGATTTTGAAGAGGGTCACTGATTACACATGGGCCATAGAGCCAAACCCCTCCACGGAGTGTGCAATAATGAGTGCATATCATATTAGTAGCTCTAAAATATTCCCTGCCCCCGACCCGTAACTAATTAATTACTTCTCACACCAAATACGAGACATATCTAAACCGCCCCCGGAATAGGTGTAAAACTCCTAAACTAAGCCGGATTTTCTCCTCCTAATGCCCACCCAACTGCTATATTTACAACTGCCCCCCTAGCAAACATTCCACAAAAGATTGCACCCAAACTTGATGGGGCAAAGCTGCAACCAGCAGTGAGTCCAGCACCGAGTGACACCTCATGACCAATACCCAAACCCATCCAAACCCCCACTCCACCCTATGTATAGTGCCCAACTCAGCCCTACCGTCTAAAAGAAATCCTGCAATACTTCATCACTTAGATGTCTTTGCATATGCGGTATTCCGTTTTGGGACAGAACGGCCACACAAGCAGAGGAGACTGCCCTTGGTTTCAGATCTTTACCCAGAAGATTGAAATGTATGCCTCAACTCATTGATGTCCCGAATATGTGAATACAGGGTGTGCCACGCCCCCCCGCAATAGTTACCAATCTACATTGACGTATTTTCTTCCCCGAGGTATTTGCTTTCTACAGGGCAAAAGTAGATGAGGCAAACTTGCAGATTATAGTATGCACTCACATGCCATCAATTTCATGATCTAAAAGCACATTTGAACCAAACGAAACCTTCCCACTTAGCCAGCGTCCACACCGAGAGCATTCCACCCAGTAGCGCCCAGACAACCGCCTACCCCCTCCTCCTCCTCCTCCTCACCCACTTGAGACCAGGCATTCCACCAGAAGGCCGCAAGGTAATTACAGTCGCAAGCTTCCTCATCTCCGCCAAATACTCTCGCCTAGCCTCGTCCAAAGTTTTCCTACCCCCGCATGAGTCAAATTCAACACTCATTTCGCGAAACAACCCTATCATAATGGCAGTAAATTCGACCTGTGCGAACTTCTTGCCAATGCAGGCACGGGTTCCGATAGAGAAGGGTATGTATGATCCGTTGTAGGGCTTGAACATGGTGTTGTCTCCTGATTGAGGGAGCCAGCGTTCAGGCCTGAATTCGGAAATTGCAGATTCAGCTTCGGTTTTCCCTGGCTGGGTCCAGTATTTTGGGTGGTGAGACAAGCCGATCAGTTCGATCCAAAGCTCAATCCCGGGAGGGAGTGTAATGGGGCCCTGGCCGCCCGAGCGGGGGAAGGTGCGCGGAGTAGGACCGAGTTTCCGGGTCATAATCACTACTACGGGAATGAGACGGAGGGTTTCTAACTATTTTTTCTCTTAGATGGTGGCTATAATGAGAATAAGCAGGGGAGTATACCATGATAGCGGCCATCCAGCCTGAAGAGAAAGCATCGAAATGAGAATTGTATGATGTCTGGTTATGATCACTATCTCCCAAGATACTGTCGATTTCTTTTTGGAGTTTAACTTGGTATTCCGGATACATTGCTAGAAAGTATATTGCGTTTGCGATTGTATGGCCAGTGGTGTCGTGGCCTGCTAGGATGAACATCTGCAGGCTATTAGCAAGAGGTTTGTGAGAGGAGGGGTGGGTTTATACAAATGCATTTCCTATAACCTCTGACTTTGAGAGCAATGGCGTTTCCAGAGTTGAACCTTTATCCAAACCGGAGCTCCTAACCAATGATTCTAAACCAATGTTAGTAAATTTCCCGTCTAGGCAATAAGGTTAGAATAAAAATACCCATTAAATCAACCCTAGAAGAAGGCTTGAGTGTAGTCTTATCATCCAACTCAATCTTACCCTCCTTCTCTTCAAACCATTCATTTACAAACAACCTAAAGTTGTTGGCTGCCCTTCCCGCTTCCCGTGAGGCCCTAAATGGTAGCATTTCTACACATATTCCACGAGCTTAAATCAGCACACTTAGTGCATTAGCCTATGGACAGGGAAAAACACTGACTCAAAAGCCAACTCGGCCCAATAATGGTCCACTTGAAATTCTCAAACAGAACACCGAGACACTCCTGATAGCTCCCTTCGCCATCTTTCTCATTGTCAACGGAGGTAGTGAGAGGGACCCAGTCCATAACCTTACTAAACCCGGCATGAGCTATAATTCCAAGTGTTGCCCTGCGAAAATCTCTGTGGCTGGTGTTTATGGCCTCCTGTTTGTCGTAATATTTAATCACTTGTTTGATTTGAGATAAGGCCTCTTCCCAGACAATAGAGAGCCTACACCACCTGTCAGCCTGAAGAAATAAATAAAAATACAAAAAGTGAGAATCAAAAAAAACTCACGACTTCCCCATCGCCGGGGTGGTGATCTTTCTATGGGTCCGCCAAACCGCCCCATCTACAGTAAGCACATTCTTCCCAAAACGCCCCATCATCCTGGCAACATTCTCAGTCTTAGAATACAACTCTCCATTCCCACCCTTCCCCGCAAGGATTTCAACTGCCATATCCGGGTCAGCAACATGTAGTATAACCCCCCACGGGGTAATGGTAAAGAATATGTCTGATCCAATAAGCCGGTATATTTCGTAGCGTTGGCGGGCTTGCCAGCCCAAGGTCATTAGGACGAGCCAGTGATGAGTGAGGCCAAACACCCTGATTAGGATATTCACGAAAGGGAGTAGAAAGACCCGGATGAGTGGGGAGGGGTAAAAAGGAATGACAAAATAGGGGATGCCTAGTGGGCGGACTTTGCAGATGAGGGAGTGGAGGGAGTAGAAGGTGTACCCCACGAAGAGGAGCGCAGCTGTTAGGAAGAGGGGAACGAGCATTGTTACGGAAAGGTGTGGGGATACTGGGGGGCTAAAGGGAATCTGGTTGGTTGATTGGTTGGTTGAAGAGTGTGGCATAGATAACTAGTGATAGTACAGGTTCTAGTGACGGATCAATTCTATTAGTTGCCCTATAGAAATGACCCTTTTCCCTTCCGTTCCAAAATTCAGAGACAATCCTCCCTACAGGTAAAATAGTTATTATAATAATATTAATATTATAAAACTGAACAACTGCCTCCGCTTTTGCCAAACAGGTTCTAAGCAGCAAGCACCAAGCGGGCAGTGGGTCCAACCCCGAGCGACACCCCATGACCACCCCTCATCTGAATCCACCCCTCCACTCCACCTGTCGTGCTCAATCCTGTCCTACTACTAAAAAATAGCACCATGCTTCAACTGGCTGTCTCTACATATGTAGTACTTGGCCTAGGAACGCCATAGCCACCCAAGTTGAGAAGACTGCCCTGAGTCCTAGATCTTCACCAGAAGTTTGAAATGTATACTCCGACTCACTGATATTCCGAATACGCGAATAATGGGTGGGCCACGACTCTTTGCGGTTCCAGGCAGCTATACGGCCAAGCTATCTGATCTTATAGATCACAGTCTGCATTGGCATATTTGCTTCCCTCGAGGTATTTGGAGTCTACGGGGTGAACATGGGTAATACAAATTGGCAGGTTATACTATGCATTTACATGCCATCCATTTCATGATTTAAAAGCACATTTCAATCAAACGCAAATTTCTCACTTGTCCAGAGGCTACGCTGGGAGCTTTCCACTTATCAATACTCAGAAAACCACCTACGTCCTCCTCCTCACCCACTTGAGACCAGGCATTTCCCCAGAAGGCCGCAAGGTAATTATAGTCTCAAACTTCTCCATCGCCGCTAAACACTCTCGTCTAGCCTCATCAAATGTTTTCCTTCCCCCGCATGAGTCAAATTCAACACTCATTTCGCGAAACAACCCTATCATAATGGCAGTAAATTCGACCTGTGCAAACTTCTTTCCAATACACCCACGGGTTCCGATAGAGAATGGTATGTATGATCCGTTGTAGGGTTTGAACATGGTGGTGTCTCCTGATTGAGGGAGCCAGCGTTCAGGCCGGAATTCAGAGATTTCAGATTCGGCTTCGGTTTTCCCGGGCAGGGTCCAGTATTTTGGGTTTTGAGACAAACCGATTTGTTCAACCCAGAATTCGACGCCGGGGGGGAGTGTGACGGGTTTCTGGCCGCCCGAGAGAGGGAAAGTGCGGGGGGCGGGGCCGATTTGGCGGCTTATGACGACAACTGCTGGAATGACGCGGAGGGTTTCAAACTATTTTTTCTCTCTCTTAGATCATAGTCGTGATGAGAATGAGCGGGGAAGCCTACCATGATAGCGGCTATCCAGCCTGAAGAGAAAGCATCGTAGTGAGTGTTGTATGATGTCTCGTTATGATCGCTATCTCCCAAGATACTGTCAATTTGTTTTTGGAGTTTAACTTGGTATTCCGGATACATTGCTAGAAAGTATATTGCGTTTGCAAGAGTGTGGCCCGTGCTTTCATGGCCGGCGAGAATGAACATCTACCGACTGTTAGCAAGAGGCTGTTGAGAAAAGAGGTAGGCCTGTACAAATGCATTTCCTATCACCTCTGACTTTGAGAGCAGTGGCGTTTCCAGAGTTGAACCTTTATCCAAACCGGAGCTCCTAACCAATGACTCTGGACCAATGTTAGCAAATTTCCCAGATAGACAATAATATTAGAACAAAAATACCCATTAAGTCCGCCCTGGAAGAAGGTCCGGGTGTAGTCTTATCATCTAACTCAATCTTGGCCTTCTTCTCTTCAAACCATTCATTGATAAACAACCTAAAGTTTCTGGCTGCCCCCCCCGCTTCCTGTGAGGTCTTAAATGGTAGCATTTCTACATATTTAAATCAGCACACTTTGCGCATTAGCGTATGGACAGGGCGATACACTAACCCAAAAGCCAACTCGGCGCAATAACAGTCCACTTGAAATTCTCAAATAGAATATCGAGACACTTCTGATAACTCCCTTCATCATCTTTCTCATTGGCAATGTCGGTATTGAGAGGGACCCAGTCCATAACCTTACCAAACCCAGCATGAGCTATAATTCCCAGTGTTGCCCTGCGAAAATCCCTGTGGCTGGTATTTATGGCTTCACGTTTATCGTAATCTCGAACCATTTGTTGAATTTGAGTTAAAGCTTCTTCCCAAACAACGGACAGCCTGTACCAATCAACCACCTATCAGCCCAAAGAAATAAAAAAAGAAATAAAAGGGGAGTATCAGAACACTCACGACTTCCCAATTACTGGGGCGGTGACCTTTCTATGGGTCCGCCAAACCGCCCCATCCACAGTAAGCACGTTTTTCCCAAACAAACCCATCATCCTGCCAACAACCTCCGTCTTAGGATACAACTCTCCATTCCCACCCTTTCCCGCAAGGACTTCAACCGCCATATCCGGGTCAGCGACATGTAGTATGGCCTCCCACGGGGTAATGGTAAAGAATATGTCTGATCCAATAAGCCGGTATATTTCGTAACGTTGGTGGATTTGCCAGTCCAAGGTCAGGAAGAAGAACCAGTGGTGAGTAAGGCCAAACACCCTGATTAGGAGATTCACGAAGGGGAGTAGGAAGACCCGTGGGAGCGGGGAAGGGTAGAAGGGAATGACAAAGTAGGGGATGCCTAGTGGGCGGACCTTGCAGATGAGAGTGTGGAGGGAGTAGAAAGCATAGCCCATGAAGAGGAGCGCAGCTGTTAGGAAGAGGCGAGCGAGCATTGTTACGGAAAGGTATGGGGATAGTGAGAGGCCGGGGAGAATCTTTTTTTTTTGGTTAAAGAGTGTGAACCAGTGATAGTGCCGGTGCTGGTGGTGGGGCAATTCTATCCCTTGCCCCATAAAAATGACGGTCTCCCTTCCGCCCCAAATTCCGAAACAACCCTTTCTACAGGTGGAATAACCATAAAACTGAAGGGTTGCCTCCTTCCCTTTTTGCCAATCAGGCTCTGTGCAGAGAGCACCAACCGGGCAGCGGGACCAACCGGGACGAACCTAGAGTGATACACCATGACCGCCAAGCCTCCATCAACCAAATCCCTGCAACCCAGCTAGCTCCCCTAGCCTCCTAACCTCCCAGCTGTCCTTTCCCTCAAACCAGTCGCCTCACTCCAACCCAACTAACCCAACATCACCATCTGCGCGATACCTCACCCAACCGCCTCACTCCAAACATAACAGAAACCACGAAGGCCATGCGCCCATCAACTCCCCTTCCCATTTCCCTCCTCCTCCTCCTCCTGTCCTCAACCCCCCTAGCGTCCGCCCAATTCGGCGCCTTCTTTGATCAAATGTTCGGTTCATCGTCCTCCTCCAACCAACGCGAGCGGGGAAACGTCGCTAGCGACTCGAGCTGGTACCAACAGACCTATGATGGCGGTAAGAACTTCCCTCCCCCCTTCCTTCCTCCGTGCGCGCGAGTCATACTAATGGGAGGGTTTACGTATAGCAACCTGTAGTAATTATTTATGTCCCGGAACACTGGCGTGCGTGGATAAGCCGACGCATTGCCCGTGCGCGTGGCCGGGTGTCGAAGAAAAGTTTGAGTTGGATGCGGATGGGATTGCGGTTTGCTTGAGTCGTGGTGGGAGGGCGGGCTTTGTGGGGAGGAAGGTAGAGTTGGCGAGGAAGGGGTTGCTGTGAGGGGGTAATTATTCGCCAGTGCGGGGGGGGTGGATAGGGTGTATGATATGATGTTTTTTTCCCGGGTTCTGTGGTTTTTACGCTTGGGTAGAATGCTTTGTGGTTCTCTTTTAGCCTTCTATTCCCTTGGTACAAAATGGAAGAGGAAATGGTAATAAGAATTTCCTGTCGGTTGATTCTATGATACTTTTACAAACGGGCTCCGACAATCCCGCACTGCCATACAGAAAACACCCGCCCGCCCATCACCCAATGCCGTCCAGTACCGTAGTGTAATGAAAGAGTAAGGAAAGAAAGTACACTGAGTAGGTAGAGTAAACAGACACGTACACAGGTCGCTCAGTCCCTATTACGACTAACCAGCCATCTCCTCAACGCCACCTCCCTGACGCTATACCTTGCCAAAAGATCAACAACTCCGATTTCCCTGTCGTCATCCAGCGGTGGTGGTACCTCGACAAAGACCAGTATGACAGTCTTCTTAACCTGCGAGCTGACCCTATTGATGCTGTGCAGCCAGTCCCACGGCCGCAGCTCCTTGCCCTCTTTGCGAGATCTGTCGTTGGCCCAGTGGGGATGCGAATAGGCCGGGAGAATCAGGACTCCAAACTCGGCGTGAGAGAACACCGGCCCGCGGTTGTACAGCACTGCCTATCGTTAGTAGGCAATGATATAGATTGATAGTGCATACGCACAGTAGTCTACAGCAAACTTTACACCAGGCTTGACAACCCATCCCAGTGAGCGAAAGTGATGATACACAACATAGCTAAGCATGAAGGGATCATCCGGCTCAAAACTACTCTGCGGGCTCTGAGGGGGAAAGTGCGTGTGACCGCGAAACAGCTGGAGCATATCCTTCTGGGGGATTTTTTTCTGCGGCCATCACTTGGATCAGTTTCTATATTCACCCGAACGGCGCGGTAGAGTGCAGGGAAACTTTATATTCATATATACAGATACGTACGTTAGTGTCAGCATCCGTCAATTCCAGCACTCCCAGTCCAAACGACAAAAAAAACGCCTCCTCAAGCGTTAATTGCAAATGCTCTATATCCTCCACGTCGGCGACCGGCCTCTCCAAGCTTCGCCGTCGACTACTAGGTGATTCCAATGGGGCAAAATGAACAGCTCTTGCTGTACTACTGCTACTAGCGGAGGCCGTCCCCTCCTGGTCCTCGTTGCTCCCCAGGGTAAGCTTGCCTTCCTCCGCTAGCTGCCTATCACGCTTTTCTTTCTCCAGTCTAGCACGCTCCTTTTTGAACTCCTTTCTCTCCCCTCGGCGTCGCTCAGTTACTTCTTCAGCCGTCAACGCTTCATCTCGGCCAATCACCCCCAGAGCTCGCCTTCTACGTGTCACCCATGTAGGCTCACTACGAGACAAATTTCCCTTTCCAAAGAAACCGTGATTCCAGAAGGCCCTGATTGTTTCTTGATCGGTAATGTGGACCGACCTGGTAGAAGCATGAAAAAAGCCCCTGTGTAGCGATGAAGGATGAGACAAATTAGGGGGGAAGAGATACGCAATAATTATATGAACCAAAGAAAGCGGATTATGCGGTATCAATGGTGGAAGCGGTGTGACACTAAGGGGGAGGGGAAGGGCATGGAGGAGATGGTAATTAGGTTTCTTGTATCGGGCTGGTGAGGCAGTAGGCAGCGGAGGTGGGGTAGTCATCGGATACTAAAACACCTTGAACGTTAGAAACGATCAATTAACTACACTAGAGGGAATATAGCACCAAAATAAAAGGAAAAGAAAAAAATCTTACCACTCCCGTATTTTCATCAAGATAGAACCCGTAATAAAAAATCGAGCAAACAAATCTCAAAAGTCTGCTGAAAAAATTTGATTAGCATGGCCAAACACCTCTCAATTCTCTCGCACGATTTGAAACAAGACAGCGCTAGCTCAGATACCGTTGTAGTCTATTTTGGTTATGGATTATCATCACCAGAGGAAGAAAAAGTCATTCCCCTCTGTATGGTAGTCGATCCAGGTGATCATCATTGTAGGGAGAAGAGGAAGGAGGAATAGTGCAAGGGGAGGGGCATGGGTACATACCAAGTGAGCGTCAGGATGTTAGGAGGTTCAGGCGTCGTCGCTGTGAAGAGATATTGATGAGAAGAGAAGAGAAGAGGAGGAAGGGGGAAGAGGAAAGGATGGAAAAGGATCTCTTCTGAAGGTGGGAGATGGAAAGTAGGAACATTCTTGGCAACGCACTGTGTCACGTAAGCCTATTGTAGCAACAAGAAAAAAACATTCCGAGTCACATATCCCCCGCCTAGCCAAGCGGGCCCATCCCCTAACCCCACCTGTAAAAAAAAGGTGAAGAAAACCAAATAGGTAATTTTAAGACGCCAAATTCAGTGATATATACAGCAGCGCATATAATTCGTATAATACAAGTTTTGGCATGTTTATTGGTTATACAACTTTTTCCAGAGCCCGGCCGCAAACTCCGCCTATGAACATCCGCCCCCAATTACCTCCCACATTTTCACGATCGCATGTCCTTTGTCTTCTCCACCAGCCAATCGATACTCGAGAGGAGCCTCTCTCGGACCACACTTCCAGCGATATCTCCTCCTCTTTGTAATGCTAGCGCGCCAACAATCGCATATAAGGCTTGAGTCGCTACAAAGGCTTGTCCGGATGCTTGCAGGTCTTTATTCTGTCCCACGAACCCCGCAGTGTCAGTCTTGTTCTTGCAATTCGGAAAGGTATAGAAGGGCATCACACATCCTTCGGCTTCCACCTCATGACGCTGGACAGTCGTGCAAGACGGGAAATGGTAGCCAGCTTTCCCGGGTCGAGAATGGCTCGGATGTTACTGTCCTTAATTGAAACCAGTGACTTGTAATCCCGATGAAGAAATGGCTCCGGCTTACGATAGGGCGTTCCGTCCAACGAAGATACGAAATTGGGGGATTCATAGGTCTTCCTCTCCTCGATTGGTGGGCCATTCAGTAAATGGAGTGAAGCATGTAGCCAACAAACCCGTTTACCTTTTTTCCGATAGTTAGCACACATAACTCTCCCTCTCCCGCGTCCTCCCCCATCCAGCCCCCCCAATTCCATACAGAAAAACACACCGTATATAGCCAATTTCTCATTAAACGGCTGTCGTCCGTGGTCAAAACTCTTATGTGTAACGGCCTGCCATTTAACCTCGTCGGTAAGCCCCATGTCCCTCCCCAGCAAAGTAGTGTACACCCCGTTCAGCCTCGCAGGGTCATCATTGACCGCGAACGGCCGGGGATTTCGAATCGGGAATGGAGCTCGCTTCTGAGGTCGGGCGTGGGTGATTTTTCGAGGAGGCAAATACCCCACTGTTTCTCCGTCCTCCGCGGCGGAATGGATGTGTCGTGGTGGAGGAGGGAGGAGAGCAAAGGGTCGGGTCCGACGTTGCAGGCATTGTAAGGTGGGGGATGATGTGATGAGAGACGAGGCTTTCCTCGAAGATCGGGATGCCATATGATAGTGTGCGTTTCGGGAAGGGTGTTTAAAATTTAATTGGCTTGCTCTGGTCTGGAGAGAAATTCGTTCATGTATATAAAAGATCACCAATTTGAGTTTCTTCTGAGGATTAGTCAGCTTACAAAGTTGGCTTTAGGCGGGGCCGAGTGAGGTTGTGTGAGTGCAATCCCCGCCCTTGCCCCCACAAAACTATCGTACAGCACGACACTCCCGGTGCAGAAACCAACCAAACCCTCCGCCTGTTTTCACAAAAGAGCCCAAACCAATACCCCAATACAAAGCCCAAACCCCAAAAGCGGATATAATTCTAGCTCCAAATGCTAAAAATGGCCCCTTTTTTGTGATTGGTGATTTACTCATGGCGTGGGCTAGGGCCATAAACCCCTTCTCACCTTCCCGCCTCACCAACAGCTCTCAAGCACCCACCCCCAGCGCAGGAATTCCATATCATATGATACCTTTCGCAATAACACCAAGAGCCCCTCCCCCTCCGGATTTAACACCCCCCACGCTCCAGTTTGGGGGCTCTGCGTAACTGCATTTATAATACCGTAACTTTCGCTTGTAGAGGACGCCAGCGTGAGCCAAAGGACAGCCACAGCTCCTTGCGCAAGCCCGTGTGTAAGCTCTCCGGACGGGAGTGCGATCGCAGCTCCATGTCGTATGTGTGACCAATCCACCAACGCTCTTAACAGTTTTCCCATCTCCGTGGTATCTTGTGTTGCTAGTACGGACCTGCTTTCAGTCAGATTTACCAACCGTGACCTAACATGCGGCTCGGCGCAGTCTCGAGAAGTAGTAAATGGTGTCCGGAAAGATTCAGGTCCTGTTCGGTTATGATGGGACCGTTCCGTTGCTCCATACAAATGACCGTTTTAAAACGGAGTTAAGGTCATTTTCACAGCAGAAACGGTCGCCCAGCGGAACGGTCCCATCACAACCGAACAGGGCCTCAGTGTTTGGTCAGAGTAAATGGCCTTTTAACATCCTTTCCGCCGTTAATCGCTCGGGAGGGCACAAAAAATCAGTCGGTGCTCACCCTTCAACAATGGAAATTCCGGTCACGAGCGACAGACCTCCGGGTGAGGTGCACATATGTCATTCCTTAAAGCCACAAAACACACCAGGAAAAGATGTCACTACCTACCTTATTATATTTGAACAACCACCATAGAACTAAGCAAAAAAGGATAACGCTCTTTACACCCTATGCTATTGTCCGGTGTTCTATTCACCTCTCGCGAGAAAGGTACAATGCAAGACCGTTGTTCATATTGAAGCCGAGTGATAAAACATGACGGCAACAATAAGTGACGTAACTTAGGACAACTTTACACCAATAGCCGTAAGGATCCCAACCAAAACCGTTGGGGCCAAAGTCTACATTTCCAAATCCCTAGATATATACACACCCATTCTCCACACACCCGCCCATTCTCATCTCATTCGTTCACTCAAGCTCCCCTCGCCTTCTTAGCCCTCGCCTTCGCCTTAGCCTTCGCCTTACCTTTAGACTTTCCCCCCTTCAGTGCGATCTTCTTCAGCCTAGCCTCTTTCCTCTTGGCGCTCCTCTCGAAGCCCTCAAAGACACTCCTCTTCCGAACAACCGGTCCCATCACTTTCCCAATCCTCCAATTGTCCGGACGGGGAATATAGCTGCCGGGTACGACCTTCGCCCAGTCCTCCTGCGTCAGCGGCGTCCCCTGCGGCACGCTGACGTCCTCCCTCTCGACGAGCGGGGCGGGTTCGACACCGAGGCGGCGGGTGCGCGCGGCGTTGGGCGGGCGCGGGAGTGGCTGGTCGGGCGTCAAGGCTACACCGATGCTCTTGCGCTTTTTAGGTCCGGAGTCGCGGTAGTAGCGGACGTAGCCAGTCCTCAGCGCGAAGATCGTGTGGTCGCGGCCGAGGCCGGCGTTTTCGCCCGGGAACCAGAGAGTTCCGCGTTGGCGGTAGATAATCATTCCGGGGACTACTTTTTCGCCTTTCGCATTTGTCAGTTGGGGGTTGGAGGGGGGAGAAAAAAAAAAGGGGGGGGTGGGGGGGGGTACCGGCAGTCTTTTTCGCACCGAGCCTCCTCCCGGCGGTCTTGCTGGAGCCGTTGGCGGCTTTGGAGGCTTTGTGCGTTGCATGACGGACTTGCTGTAGGATCCTACTGTTGCTGCCGCTACCGCCTGCACTGATATTTCGCAGAGATGGGAGGATCCCCGTCATGGGTATTCGTGGGAGTAACATTGTCGGGGAGTCCGAGCCTTGTGAGGTTCGATCAACGTTAGTGGGGGAAGCTAGTCCTCAGACACCAAACATTCCAACAGCCGGGTAACTTGACATCTTTTGCTACCGCAGCGGACCCTTCCACCCCGCCACACGCCACAAGAGCAAAGTTGCCCCAACCCACTAACCCAAGCTAAAACCCACGCCCACCACATTTCCCCCCCTCCATTCAGTTGAGTTACGCTACCGGTACTTCCCCTACCCCACACCCACAACACCAAAGCGCACCTACCCACCATTCCGTAGCATCACCAACACGCACTCGCCATGATCTCCCCCCTCCTCTCCGGGGCGATAGTCCTCTTATTCCTCCTATTCGTACGTCCCCCCCCCCCCCCCTCCCCCCGCCGCCAATTCGCCTTCACAAATTGACAAACCACAAAAAACCACCCAGCTCCGCCTCCTCTCAATCACCCCTTCCATAACCCGCACCCGCCGCCCTTCCCCCTTCCCTTCTGCGAAAAAGCCACACATCCTCTACATACTCGGCTCGGGCGGGCACACTACCGAAATGCTTTCCCTAATTTCCTCCTCCCGCCCCTCCCGCTACAAGCGCGCATACATGATATCCCGCGGTGATGCGCTCTCCGCGAAAAAAGCTGCTGCATTCGAATCCGCCTCCGCCTCTCCTTCTTCTTCTTACGACATACTGGAGATCCCCCGCGCCCGGCTGGTCGGACAGAGCTGGCTGAGCACGCCGTGGACTTGCGCCGCGTGCCTGGTCGGCTGTGTCCGCGCGTTCACGCGGGTTGGCTTGCCGGACCTGGTTGTCTGCAATGGGCCTGGGTCTGCGGTTGTGGCTGTTGGGATTTGTTTTTTTTGTAAGGTTTGTTTTCGAGTATTTTTTTTATATTTTTTTTATGAATTCATTGATCGGGTCGGGCTGGGGCTGATGGTACGCAGTTTCTCGGACTTTGTAGGACCAGGATTATTTACGTGGAGTCGTTTGCACGGGCTCGCTCGCTATCGCTATCCGGGAAATTGCTGTATGCGTTTACGGATAGGTTTATCGTGCAGTGGCCTCGGCTTGCGGAGAAGTATCGGAGGGCAGAGTACCATGGGATACTCATTTGAGGCGCTCCATTTTCCCATTTCATTCGTTTCTGGCTTCATTTATACAATGGATTGAGAATAGATATTCCTAGAGGGTGCGGGCGGCGTTATGCATGCGGTTTAAAGTAAAGCAAATTATGTTAATATTTAGTTAGTACATGTGTAGGATCACTACCATTTTCGGGCAGGTTGTTGTAAGGTATAATACATTGCTTATACTAATATAAGCCCAAAGACTTCATTTCATTTACTAGCTTCCATGCAATTGCGCCGCTATGTTCGTTCCATACATAATAAAAATCATATAGAAGTTAAAAAAAAATATCAACAGAAGAACGGGAAGGGGGAAGGAAAAGGAGGGGAAGAAAAGCAGGAAGGAACATTACAGTGGCATTGAAAGTACAAGAAGACAAACTATATACATACTTGATCAAAATAATTTTGCCAAATGAGGAGAGAAGGGGAAGGTGATGGGTTGTATCATCGAGGACAAAAAGAGCATCCCTAAACGCCAGGTTTTTTCCACGTCCCAGATTTTATGTTTTGTTCACGCTTAAGTGAAGGAGGATGCCAAAGCAGAAGGCCGGAATAAAGAGGAATAATAAAAAGAATTACAAACCCGAACATCTCAAGTTAACCAACGCCGCTGACAGTCATCAAGAGCCGACCTCCCGTTTCTTGACTGAACCAGAAGACCCAGGTGGTTCAATGTCACCATCTTCGCGTTTTCGCTTGGAAGCTGTGGTCGAAATAGGCCGTTCAGGATTGTATTCCTGTTGTGCTAGTCTCTTTTTCTCAGCTTGGGCCTCTTTCCACTTCCTGCGGTCCACTTCGTGCAGAGCCCGCTTCTTCTTTTCGTTGATCTCACGTTCTTTCCGACGTTCAATCTTGGATTCGTACTCGTGCCAATCTCCCTTAAGGTCGCGCAAACTATAAACGTGTTATTAATGAGGAGCGCGTAAAGAGAAAGACAGACAACTCACCCAAGTGGGGGAGCGGGAGCAGGTTCTTCCGAAAAGTATTGATGCTTCAGAATCTCTTCGGCTGAAGGTCGTTTATCAGGATCATATTGCAGCATTTGTGTCGCTAATTCCATAGCAGTATCCGGCAGAAGGCTTATAAAATTGTTAGTCAAAGCCGGAGCACATTTGCAGACACGGTACATACCTTGAATATCTTTCTTGGAACTTGGGTCGGCGACGCGCAGGTGTTCTCAGTAATCCATACCATGGCATCTCTTTTAGACCGGGCCAGATTTTCTCGCTAGGAGTACCCATGACATTGTAGATGGTATCTAGCTGATCGATCTCAGTTTTACCTGTGAAAACAGGCTGTCTTGTGAAAAGCTCAACAAATACACAGGCAGCGCTCCAAATATCAACTGCAGGACCATAGGCAGTGGCCCCAAGAAGGATCTCAGGAGGACGGTACCAAAGAGTGATGATGCGGTTAGTATAATCCAATTGCTTCTTGCTAGCTTTTGTATAAAATCGAGCAAGTCCAAAGTCGGCGATCTTTAATTGCCCATCGTTGTTGAGCAAAATATTGGAACCTTTGATATCACGATGGAGAACACCACGATGATGAAGGTATTCCAAACCTTCAAAGAATTGTTTAGCGAGATGCTTGATATGGCACGGCTCGAGTCTGAATGTCGGATGATTGAGGATTCCAGTGAGGTCATGGTCCATATATTCGAACACCATGTAAAAGTCGCCTATAGTGTTGACAGATTAGCAGATGGTGATATCTGCAACGAATAGGGACCCACTCTTTTCAACCATCATTTCTAGAAGGGAGACCACATTGTCCTGCTTTAACGCTTGCAAAAGCTTCATCTCTCGCACCGCTGTAATAGGGAACTAGGATCTGCTAGTTAGCCTCATTGAAGAAAAAAAGAAACAGGCTTGGGACTAGAACGTACGCCATCTCTCTCGCTCTCCATACGAATACGCTTGAGAGCAACCAATTCCTTTGTAACACTATTAGACGCCTTATACACCTTGCTGTAGAAATTCAAATTAGCAACGAAAAATAATATTATAACTAATATGTTCTTACCCGTAAGTGCCTTCTCCGACCATACTCAACCGGGTGTATATTGACTCTTTGGGAGGAGGTTGTGAGCGAATAGTAGTGTGAGCCTTGGGTGTCTCCGGAACTTGAGGTATCTTTCCTTTCTCCCGGCAATCATCGGTCGATAGGGTTGATGGTAGTGGTGTCTCTCGTTTTGTAGACTTCTTGAGCGCTTCAACATTCTTCCCTAAAGGAATGTTATTAACGCCAGATCCCCTCGGCTGTCCTCCTGAGGGCTGTTCCCGCGAGGCACCGGGGGCACCTGATGGTGGCCTCTTATTCTTGGGAGGATGAAGAGCGAAGGGTCGAAAACTGCTTCCGCCCTTGCTTTCACTAGTTGAAGTGGATCCACGATTTGTATTTGGGCCACCAGATATAATTTTGAAAGGACGAGACTCCTGAAGAGGAGGTTCGGGGCTATTCTTGGAAGCGGGCCAGGAAGGCGGAGGCATCTCATGATCAGCTTGCGAGTTTGGCTCCCGGGTTGCAGAGCTATTCCTAGAATTCGGCAAATTGCCATTATCACCCTCCTTTTCATAATGGCCTTCCCGTGGCCCATCTTTGGACTTAGAGCCAGGGCGCCTAGAATCCTCTGGCGTGGTAGGACGGCTCTGACGAGGATGCGTTGGTGGTTGTTGTTCATGTGAATCAAACCGGTTCCTTCCTCTCCCCACTCCTGGATCATCATGAAGACCTCCACTTCCCCCTCCACCACGCCCCCGTCCTCTATGGCCTCTTCCTCCAAAGCGACGGCCCGACCTACGCTCTTCGAATGACTGACGCCTCTCTGGTGAAAATTGACCCTGGCGAGAACCACGGCCAGAAAACGGAGCATGATAATCTGAATGTGGCAACACACGCCGAGCACCATGGGGAGGGCCATCCTGATAATGATAACCACCTCGCGAGGGGCTTTGATACATTTAGCACTGTGAATAACAATTAAAGATCAAAAGGTGGCATACCCTGCTGGATGTTCTCTTGAAAACCTCCGACCCCTACCGAAACCTGGAGTACCGTCCGCAAAAATATTTTTCTGGCGTTCCGGATTTACATAGGGACCATCACTTATCTGCGAGACTGTCGGGGGAGCTGGTTGCTGAGCGTTCTGCTCTGTAGGGAGAATCTTGGAAGACTCTCCAACAGGGTCTTGGCCTCCGGATGCATTGGGGCTCGACTGGTCTGGCGCTGAAACAATCCTACTTCGAGAATCATTGTTGGGTACCGATGACTGGTCGTCCGGTTTGGAATCGACAATTGCGCGGTGTTCTTCCAACTCACTAGCGTGAGAGCTGTGCAGATAAGATGCTTTTGGCCGAGGACTATGGTCCAGGATGGGAGGTGGAGTTGCTGATTGTCTTTTTTCTGGAGGTGACTGCGGATGAGATGGTGACTGAAACCTAGGTGATCGATTAGGGCGACGCTGGGGAGACCGTTGTGAAGAGAATTGACGCCGGCCCCGCCCAGTTGGCGGTGGTGACCGAGAATTTCGTCGGAAACCACGTCGTCCCCTCGGTGGTGGTGGTGGCATAGGGGATACCGAGCGTCCCCTTAATGGAGGAGGTGGTGAATGACGCCTGGATGAGGGCAACGGCGAACCTCGCATCGATCTATGGATAGGAGATCTAAACCGAAAATCACGGGGCGAGCGTCTAGGAGAACTTGACATAGATCTATCCCGATTATCAGGACCTCGATTGGGAAGTTTATGCTTCCTAGGTGGTGGTGAATATAATGGTCTTGGCGAGGCCGAACCATCTCTTTTACCACGCCTAGCCATCGATCGAGATCTTGAAGGGGACCTAGGTCTCCGTGTCTTTTTCGAGGAGTGTCTATTAGTAGAATGACCAGGGGATCTAGAACGTCTCCGTTTAATAGGAGACCCAGCGGGTCGGTGTCGTTTGTGGCGATTAGAATTTCGTGACTCCGAAGAACCACCGCCAGCATGTCGACCGCTCGTTTTCTCGCTACGAGGGGGGCGTCTGGGTGATATCGATCCGTAGCGAGATGAACGTCTACCATCACCGCTTCTACTTCTCTCTCGAGAACGTCGTCGGGATAACGGAAGTGGTTTATCAAATGACCTCGATCCCCTATCCGGGCTCCTAAAATCACGATCTCCGCCCTGTCTTCGCTTCATAGGGCCAGTAGGGGGTGAATGTCTCCTCTCTCTGGATTGGGACCGCGGGCGACCTCTTCCTCTCTCAGCCTCCCCCATATTCGGACGCCATATATCACGAGTATTGTCGCGATGCGAGTTCTTAACTGATTTTGACATTACCGTAACTTCAAAAAGCTCTCTAGAGAAAACCTGCTACCCGTTTGTTAGCGTGAAAATATGGGAGAAATTTGTTTCACATGGGGAATGCATACTCCAACAATGACCACACTGTCGGTAGAGAGGAGAGCTCCCTGATGCAGTTATCCTGGTACTGCGCTGATGAAGTCCTGAGGATGTTGTGTCTGTCGTGGGGTTGTTATTGAACAGTGTTGCAGCTCCAACCCAGGGAAAAAGAAGCGTTCAGTCTGATAGAGCTGTGTGGCTGCGGCGAACGGGCGACTGAGGTAGCGAAGCGGAGGGAAGAGGCGTAGGGTTGCGTGTGGTGAGTCGGGATTGTTGCTGCCAAGACCCCACGAATGCCCGCCGAAAGCCTGGAAGCATCAACCTCTCTCTCGCTGTTGCCCTTGCGAGCCCATATCCCATACAGACTATCATACTGTATCATAGGTTCGGCCAGTCCGCCTTCCAAAGCCTTCCCCCCTAGAATGATCATACGGGATCAGGCCGGGCATAATCTATATAGTATACCGGCAGTCCCCTCCTCTTATGTATCCTCCCCATCCCTTTCTATCCCTTACATAGATTTTGCCCTTTTTGTATTTTTATTAAGGGCAAACATCCATGAGAGAAAACACATCTATCTGATAGTACGATATGATAATACCGCAGCCAACTCCTTTTGCCTCAGGTTCACTCCAATAAAGGGCAAAAAAACAACTTAAGCATCATCATCCAAGAGTTCCTACCAACCCCTAACCCATTTCCTTGACTGTCAGACAAGCTTTACTTGGTGGCCTTCTCCGGTGTAAAGGCGTCACGACGTTCTATCCCGCAGCAGTGAGCGTAGGGCAATACCATTTCCACTCATACGGAGAACTGAGCCAACAGTTCTGTCTATTCCAGCCCATGCTCCCTTCTCGCCTTCCGGTTCAGTCCATTTTCTCATCTGCGATAGCGCAGTAATCGCGGTGCCAGGCAGAACCGAAAAGGGCAAAGGACGTTCTGCACTCCACCCGTTTCCTCTCCTCCTCACCCACTTTTTTTTCTCTGCATGTCCCTCACGAAGGTGGTAATCCACTCCATATGCAACAGGCATAGAGAGATACTACTAAAAGAAGTTCACCCTTGTGGAAAAACCTAACCCACTAGCCAGATGAAAAACAACAGTATAAAAACAAGCACTTACGCAAACTTGGCTGATTTCCCTCGGAAGCGCAAGTGACAAAGCCCGTTTTCGCCCCAGTTCGCTTTGCTCTGGGAGCAGAGGGTTTATGAAAGGAGGATAAGGAACGGAACAGAACAAAAAACATAAGGGGTTGGGGGAGTGAAACTCATAATTCATAATCGGTTAGAATATCACTTGATAGGATTGGATTAGCCTGACGGCAGCTGGAGCGAGCGTGAGTTGAAAGGCATTTAATTCCCCGAGTTGTTGATGAGAGGACGGACATGTGGGGATAAATATCTTTGTCTCAGTCATCCAAGTCATCGAGGTAATTGTGCAGAGGCCTTCATTGAATTTCCCAGGTCGGTAGAACACTGGTAGACCGCTCTAAGATAGCAGAACGGGGCCCTGGAAAACATATCAATAACCTAAGTTCACAAACGGAATAGCAGCTGTTCCGTTCCCGATGATCAGTCGGACCCTCGGTGATATGTAGCGGCAGCCGGGAAAAATGATATCAAACTGATATCCATGGCCTCCGTGTCAAAGGGAGTCCTGTTCGTGCCGGTAATAAAGAAAAAGGAAAAAAAGATAAAAGGAAAAAATATTTATAAAAAAAAGCCGCCCGCAGATCTCTCGAGGAAAGAGATAAACCCGGATACGAAATCCACCGCATTATATCAAAGCCGAAGATTTAACCAAGGTAGGGGCGGTGTAGCGGAGTCCATTCAGTCGAACGCAGAGCTAGAAGACTGATGGCGACCAGCAAGGACACATCCGCTCTCGCCATTTCTTCCCTTTTTTCGCGATTAGTCAGAGATAGGAGGGGGCTCAAGTATCCCATAACCCATAACCTTTAATCACCACCAGTAATCTTTTTCTTCTCTTGACCCAAAGGTCGACAGCAACAAACCGGATCTCCATGACGTATTTTGTTTGCCCAGCAGTGTTTTTCGTCCTTTGGAAGGTGCCGGTGTTGGAGCGTTATTGTTTTTCCGACCAGAACGTCGGTAGGCTGAGGGTGGATGTTGTGTTGCGTGGGTGTGTCATTGTCCAAGATCGAAAGGTTGGCTTTGTGTCTTCTCACCATTTCTTGGCAGTTGACTAACACGATGAAACAACCGGGGCCAAACCTTTGTATTAGACCTACCCCCCAGTTGTATGCCATCGTGTATGGCAAATCCATCTAAGGGCTATAACACCGTGGACAAAGTATTCTATTATGATAATTACGATAAGTGAAACGCTATCCATCATATCTATCGCAATGACTTTACATAAAGGAAACGAAATGAGGCGGAAATTTTTCAAAGCCATACAAACTCCATTCTATGCAGAAAAAAATAAACCAACTAGTCACTCCACATTAGGATATAGGGAAACTACATTTATTTGATTCCTTGCTTGTATTATTAGGGCTTAAATTTTAATTTCCGGAAGGGGCCCATGACCCTTATCAGCCGAGCATATACCTTAGATCTGGCAACCCTTCCACAATCTCTCTAATCACCTTGTCATTCGCTGACTCTGAGGCCTTGGTCTGCGCGATAGCTGGGGTATCCCACAAATCTTGGCTAGCAGGCTCTGAAACACAGAAACCACTTTTGGGTGTTGGGGGTCCTTCGAAGATGGATAAATCCCAAGAATCTCCAATGCTGGACGACGATTTTTGTCCCAAATCGCCCGGAGTCGGGGTGGCAGAAAGTGTCGATGATGGTTGTATAACCGGAGCAGGGGCAGAAAGCAGCACAGGGGCTAAACCTAGTGTTGGCATACGTTGAGGGACCGATGGCGCCGGCGGGATCGAAGCGCTGAGGCCAGTGATATCCTGTGATGAAGCGGGGGCTGATATCCCTAAAGCTTCTGGAAAGCCGAGAGCTCCCGTAGGCATGAGTGGCGATTGGACCATTTCGCCCCAATCATCTCCTTCATCGCTATCTTGCTGTGTTTGCACATTGGATACGACAGGGCTCTTTTTGATACCGTCAGACGTGCTTCCGGCCAACGATGCGGAAATAAAGCTCCCGCCCCCTGACATATTTGGAAATGGCGGAATCGAAAGCCTTGAGTCCTCTCGAGAACATTCGGCTGGGCTCGGTTGAGAGGTTTTCTGATCTTTCGATCCAGACCAGGCTAGTGGGTTGATTTTTAGATTTTTAGGAACATGTGAAGACGATACATTTGATGGGGTTTGGGATTTCGGAGGTTGAGATGACAAGGGTTCAAGATCATCCCAGCCACCATTAGTTGCATCGACTGGCCCGAGTGCTGTTTGAGCTGAGTTGAGCTTTTTATTTGATTCGGAGGAAGACTGGACCGATGGCCTTGGTGCTGGGACAGCGGAATTGAGGTTAATTGCCGCAGGGGGGCCCCGTGACCCAATTATTAGAGCAACCTCCTTGGGTGCTGAGGTAGAGCTCCCTGGCATTGCGAGATCTTCGAATGCGCCCCACCCGTCATAATTGCGCGATTGGCTGTTTGTAGATGCAGGTGGCGCATTTGCCGACATGTTCTCCAAGGCACCCCAATCATCCAAGCCGGATGCGGAGGCTAAAGCGGTTGCTTGCGTATTAGCGGGCAGGCCTGCAGGTAGAGGATCCGCTGTGATCGGATTATCCGGGGATTCTGGGGTCGGAGAAATAGGGTTATTTTTGGCATCCGCAGTTGGTGAATGAGTTGGAGATTGGGTGGTTGATGCTGCTACCGTCGAACGCCCAGCTGACGCGTTGTCAGTTTGTGAATGAAGGGCTGTTGGTCTTTTTTGGGGGGTTAGTTGAGACGACGACGAATTCCTTGTTGGACTATGGGATTTTGTCCCCAATGGTGCAGAAGGCGTTTTCTCTTTACCCTCCGCCGAGCTCGGACCGGATTGGGGTTGCGTACTACCCCGTCCGAAGCTTGCAACCTGGGGTGATAAGACAGATCCGCCACCCACTGACTCAGAAGAACTCGGAATCCCAGCTGAGGCGGGTTTCGAGAGCAAGTTCTGTGTAGAGATAGAAGGAGGCCTAGAGCCACTTGCCTTTCGAGAACGACCTCTGCTCGATAATTGCGGGGGGGTTCTCTCCAAAGAAATTGGTTTTTGGTCCGAAATCTTCGAGTTGCTGTCCCCCCACCCAAACATAGCCCTCGCCCTTCTCCCCCCACTTATCAAACCACCCCCTCCTGAATTCCTGTCCTCTGATATCCACTTCTCCACAATTTTGTTCACACGTGCCTGAACTTCAGACCCAGCCCACATAACCCGAACGTAGTCGTCGTCGCCACTGCGGTTCCTCCTAATGGTTCCGCTCGTCGACAGTCGATACCAGGTTTTCCGGCTATCCAAAAATTTAGCACGAGCACCAAATAGAGTAACTGCCCACTCACGATTCTGTAGTTGAGATAATTTCCTCGATTGGGGGCGGGTCTGGGCGGCTGGTTGGGATCGGGTATAGCTTTGAAACAAGAGAGACATCTATCTCGAAAGAGTCTGGTGGAGGTGCTTTGATTACTGGAGGAGGTACTGGTTCTGGTATGGGGGCTTGGGGCTCCTCGAATTCCCCACCTTCCACTGCGAAGTCCCCAAAATCATCGTCGCCGTCACCTGGGTCACCGGTATTAATATTTGTACAGTCGTCTTTCGGGGAGCCCCCCTCGCAGACCTCCGGGGTGGCCGAATGCGATTCTGGTGTACTGGCATCCTCTGGGTCCTCCGGAGTCTTCGGCAGAGCGGGGCCCGAAACTGCCTCTAGAACCGCTTGCAAATGACCTCCCGAGCTTTCTTCTAGATTCTGGGTTCCCCTATCGCTTAGCCGCTGTTTCGTGGGACTGTTCAGAAGGGTTTCCGCGTCAATGAGTTGGTCATGTCTCTCGACATCTGGAGTGAGTGAGTCTTTCACTTCTGCGTCAAATCCCCCATTAGGGGCGTTATCCCTTACTTCATCTAGAGATAAACCTAGAGCATCGTTCGTTCTCCCAATTCGGGATTCGGGAGTCCTAGGAGTCCTTGGATCTCCCCAATCCGAGCCAGCACCCCAAGCATTGACTTCATCAGTCGCTATTGGATGAAGATTGGTAGTCTTGACACTATCGTCCTTATCATTACCCCTCCAGTCATCTTCAATCCTTCCTTCTCCTTCCCCCGGATCACCATCTCCCTTTGCCCTCGCCCCTGCGAATCCCCCGGAGCGCAAAGTCCCCCACCCAAAACTATCCCCATCCCCGATCTGCACCCTCGGCGTCGCACATGCCCAAGCCGACGAATCGACAAACCCGCCATCCCAATCCACCGTCAGGCCAGCTGCCGCAGCATCCTGTTTCTCCTTTGCAACAGGAGTTACTACCACCTCTTCCTCCTTCTCCAGATTACTCCCTTCTTCCTCCTCCGCCTCGACATCCTTCACTTTCGACGGAAGCTCCCTTTTTGGCTTGTCGTCTTTGTCGCCGCCAAGCTTCTCATCATCAGCCCACGGAGATCCCCAATCCTCCATATCGTGTGGTGGATGGGCATGTGGGCGGGGCTGGACTTATTGACGCGAAAACGGGTTGTTGGCGGAGGTAAAACAATTCCCGCCGGTATGATGTGTGGGTAGTTGGAAAGTAAGTTGAGGCTCTTGGTGGGGGATGAGCTGAGGACAACCAAGCCTTGGCTGCCTGCACTGTCCATAGTAACGGGCGAACCCCTTCAATGCTCGGGTACGGTACTGTACGATACCTTCTTGTACCGCACATTTCGGGGCAAACCTTTTGGCACAAGGCACGGCAAGGAGTTGTGGAACGGTTGCTCAAAGTTAACCAGCCAAATATATCCTTGTCTGTTCTTGTTAGTGGTTTCCATTGAAAAAAGTGAGACCGAGAGATTTCTCAACCCCCGGCCATGAGAGCACTCTAATAGGAAAAATCAAAAAAGGCTCCTAAGTGGCCCCTCACTTTTTAAAAAAATCATGTACCAGTACTGTCTGAAGGCTTCATTATGGGTACACATACTACTGCTTGGAGGTATCATAATTTGGGCGCTTGACATACCGAGACAGAAAGAGTGCTGGGCTGCTACGATGTGAAGCTTTTCGGGTGGTTTTCCAAAAGGTTCACAGAACAATACTCGGGTATTTACCGGTAGACCACACGGTATTGTTCTGCACGCAATCGACTATGGGTTTTCCCATAGTTTCAACCACCATAATAACAACTCTTGTACTGTACTCGAGCACTCCTACAATTCAGAGACGAAAGCTCTCGACAAGAATCGATCAACTTACCAGTGGGGGGGGGGGGGGTTGTTTGATCTCACT
>Ga0307509_10001290_pt1 | contig 42541 bp, 44 predicted proteins | sample 10_EM_MG_FD_202245 | JGI IMG/M metagenome (GOLD analysis project Ga0307509, IMG submission 202245) | Populus trichocarpa ectomycorrhiza microbial communities from riparian zone in the Pacific Northwest, United States - 10_EM | ecosystem: Host-associated > Plants > Roots > Unclassified | place...
CGAGCTGGATCCGCCGCCCTTCATCGCCACGTAACCACCGCCCACGCCGAGCACGATCACCGCGGCGATCACCGGCGTCACCCACCTCCGCCGCGGCCGCGGTGGCGTGACCTCGGACGTGTGCGCCATCGTGTCCGAGTGCGCGAGCTGCAACGCACTCGGCGTCGCGGGACGGCGCGTGTCGTGCGGCAGCGGCGTCGGCGCGGCCGGCACGTGGATCCCGATCACGCTCGGCGCCGAGACGAGCGCCATGCCGGCCGGTGGCGTTTGCATCCGCATCCGATCGAGCGCTTCCTCGAGGGCCTCGCGGTTCTCCGTCGCGGTCTGATAGCGCTCCGCCGGGTTCTTCCGCAGCATGCGATCGACGACCGCGGCGAGCGGGGCAGGGACGCCGGGCATCGGCGGCGCCGGATCCGACGCGTGCATCGCGATCAGCTCGTGCGCCGACTCCGACACGAACGGCAGCTTCCCCGAGCCGAGCAGGTACAGCACGACGCCGAGCGAGTACAGATCCGCCCTGCCGTCGCACGGCTCGCCGAGCGCGAGCTCGGGCGGCATGAACGCGGGCGTGCCGAGCAGGGCGCCCGCATTCGTCATCGTCGTCGTCTGCTGATCCGCCGCGACCGACTTCGCGAGGCCGAAGTCGAGCACCTTCACGAGATCGCGGCCGCGGTCGAGCAGCATGATGTTCGACGGCTTGAGATCGCGGTGCACGATCGACAGCGCGTGCGCGCCCTCGAGGGCGTCGCAGACCTGCGCGCCGATCCGGATCACGCGCTCGGGGCGCAGCGCCCGCTGCTCCTCCTCGAACACCTTGTCGAGCGTGCGACCGGTGACGAGCTCCATCACCAGGTAGAACAGGCCGTCCTCGGTCTGGTTGAAGTCGAGCACCGCGACGGCGTTCGGATGCGACAGCCGGCTCGCGAGCTTGGCCTCGCGCAGGAACCGCTTCACGACATCCGGCTCGGAGACGAGGTGCGCGCTCACCACCTTGATCGCGACCTCGCGGCCGAGGCCGATCTGGGTGCCGCGATACACCGCGCCCATGCCGCCCTGACCGAGCTTCTGCAGGATCATGTAGCGGCCGTCGAGCTCGCGCCCGAGCAGCGGGTCGAGGGGCACGGCGATCCGGACCAGGCGCGTGCCATCGCTCGGGCAGCGATCGCCGACCTCGAAGTTCTTTTCACACGTCGGGCAGTAGTACTGGCCCGGCGGGTTGGAGTCGATGGCCGCGCTCACCCAGTCAAGTAGTTTACACGGGCGACCTGTCCCTCGCCCGCACAACAGTCTGTCCCTTCGCGGGGCGACTGCGAGCGAGTATGACGAAGTATGCCTCGCTCCCCTTACGTCGGGCTCCACGTCGTGCAGGACGGCCGCCGTGCGACCGCCGCCGACATCGTCGCGAGCGTGCAGCGCGAGATCTCCGATGGTGCACTCCCGGCGGGTAGCCGGTTGCCGCCGGTACGCGCGCTCGAGAAGCAGCTCGGTCTGTCGAAGAACACCGCGCAGGCCGCGTACGACGAGCTCGTCGCCCGGGGGCTGGTCGAGGCGCGCGAGCGCGAGGGCGTGTTCGTGCTCGCGAGCACCCGCACCGCGACGCCTTCACCGATCGCCTCGCCGCCGCTGCCGATCGTGATCCCGCCGCCGTTGTCGCGTCCCGATCTGCCCGCGCGCGGCACGATCGCGTTGTCGACGGTGTTCATCGATCCCGAGCTGCTCCCGACCGAGCGGCTCGCCGAGTGCGCGCGCTCGGTGCTGCGCGAGCGGATGCCGAGCCACTACGACGCGCAGGGCTATCCGCCGCTTCGCATCGCGATCGCCAAGCGCCTCCAGGCGCGTGGCCTCGACGTCGAGCCCGACGAGGTGATCATCACGACCGGCTCGCAGCAGTCGCTCGACATCGTCGCGCGCTCGCTCGCGGTCAAGCGGATCGCGGTCGAGTCGCCGGTCTACGGCTACGCGAAGCTCCTGTTCGAGACCCTCGGCCACGAGCTGGTTGGCCTTCATCTCGATCCGTTCCACGGCATCGACCTCGCCGCGTGGGACCGCGCGCTCGCGGCGAAGCCCTCGCTCGCCTACTTGATCTCTTCGTTCCACAACCCGACCGGGTACTCGTACACGAGTGCCGAGCTGCGCGGCGTGCTCGCCCTGTGCGCGAAGCACGGCGTCGCGATCCTCGAGGACGACTGGGGCTCCGACATGCTCTCCGACGGCGAGTACCGGCCGATGCTGCGGATGCTCGGCGGCAAGAACGTCCTCTACGTCAACTCGTTCACCAAGAAGCTCCTCCCCTCGCTGCGGGTCGGCTTCATCGCCGCCTCGCCGCAGGTCGTGCCGACGCTGGTCGCGATGAAGCGCCTGTCGACGCTGGGCAACGCGTGGTTGACCGAGGCCGTCGTCGCCGAGTTTCTCGAGCGCGGCTACTACGACACTCACCTCGCCCAGCTCCAGAAGGAGCTCGACGCCCGCTACGCCGCCTGCCTCGAGGCGCTCGACCAGCTCATGCCCGATGGCGTGCGCTGGACCCGTCCGGGCGGCGGACCGACGCTGTGGCTCGAGATCCCGCGATCGATCCCGTACGAGCTCCTCGAGCCGCACCTCGCGCGCCGTGGGGTCCACGTCTCCAACGCGAGCGCCGCGTTCATCGGTCCGCCCCACCTCCACGGGTTCCGCCTCGCTTACGCTTATCTCTCCGTCGACGAGATGCGCACCGCTCTCACCATCGTCGCCGACGCACTGCGAGACCTTTCGCGGTAGATTACGGCCATGCGTTCGGTGGTCCTGCTCGCGCTGGCTGCATGCAGCTCCGCGCCCGCGGCGACCACCGACTTCTTCGGCCCCACCGTCGAGCCGCCGCGCGGCCTCATGTGGATCCAGCCGGGGATGTCCGCCGACGAAGCGATGCGCCTCGTCCCCGGCCTTCACGTCCCCGATCGCAAGGGCGTGCGCGACGAGCTCGTCCTCGACTCCAGCGTCAGCGACGTCCAGCTCACCGTCCGGCTCGACGGCGGCACCGTCTCCGGCATCGTCGCGATCGTCCAGGGCCACGGTGCGCGCGACCTCCTCACCCGCGCCTGGGGCCCACCCCAGATCGCGCACGACTCGCTCGGCCAACCCGAGGTCACCTGGGCCAGCGAGTCCACCGGCTGGAAGGTCAAGCTCGACTGCCTCGAGCGCAACTGCCTCGTCGAGTACTCGCCCTACCACGTGCTCACCTCCGACTTCTTCGGCAGCCACGTCATCCCGCCCGGCGAGCTCGCGAAGCTTCGCATCGGCATGAAGCTCGCGGACGCGCGCACGCTCGCACCCAACATCATCGCCAGCCGCACCGGCATCCCGACCTCCGTCGACGGCGTCCGCGAGTTCGTCTCGATCGACGACAAGCTCGGGACCGTCCGCTCGATCTATCTCAACCTCCCACCGCACGCCGAGGATCTCATCGCCGAAGCCTGGAGCGAGGGATGGAAGGCGACCGAGCTCGGCCACACCGTCCTCGTCTGGCCCGATCCCACCACCGGCTGGCGCGCCACCCTGCGCGACGCGCTCGGCTACAGCCACGACCTCGCGTACGACAACTTCATCCCGGCCTCGCACCTCCTCGGCGATCAGCCCGACTCGGTCGACGGCCTGCCCCAGCCGATCCTCGGCCGCCCCGTCGACGAAGTGAAGAAGGCCTACAAGGACGACCTTCTCCCCGGCAAGGAGCTCGCACTCTCGCTCCCTCCCACCGAGTGGGATCGCAACATCACGCGCATCGCGCTCGCGACCTCCGACGGCAAGATCCGCAAGCTCGCGTTCTCGCTCCCCTACAAGCCGCACCCCGAGGCGCGCGACACGCTCCTCGATCTGTTCAAGCGCAAGTGGGGCGAGCCGAAGGATCTCGAGGACAGCAAGGCGCTGCTGTTCCACGAGGAAGATCCGCGCGTCGAGATCCGGGACGACACCGAGCACGGCGCCTGGGTCGTCGAGCTGCGCTGATGCCGGTCGAGGTCCATCTCCGGCGAAGCAAGACGCCGATCACGCCTGACGAGTGGCGCGCGGCGATCGAGGCCACGCCGAACGCGCGCCTCAAGACCGACGACTGGACCGCCGTGGCCCGCACGACCGTCGCCACCGTCGTCACGCTGCCGCACAACCCACTCGACCTCGACGTGTTCTTCCCCGACGAGAACCGCTGGCTCGGCGTGTTCCGCGGCACGCAACTCCGCAGCGGTCAGCTCAAGATCTCCGCGCGCCACACCGTGATGGCAGAGCCGGCCGTGCGCGCCGTGCTCCGCGCCCTGACCAAGCGGCTCGGGGCCACCGTCGAGACCGATTCGGGCACGCCGTACAATCTGAAGACAGGTCTCCCGCGCGGGCTGTGAGCCGTCCCTCCGGGGGTCTCTTGCGATTGCGCGTGAAGGCAGCGCCGAACCGATTGCGACGTGACTCCGAGACAGATCGATCCACACCGCGTGTTGTGCGAGCGCGATGTCGCGCGATCGACGCGGTGCTCGCTTCTGGCAGCAAGGACCCCCGGAGGGCGCGGCGCCAGCTTTGATGCCGAGTCACGGGAGATTCCAGCCTGCGTGGTAGCGTTATCCGGGTCATGTGCGCTCGCTACGCGGTGACCGAGGGAACGGGGAGTCCGTGGGTGTTTCGCGGTGTCGCCGAGTCTGCGACCGGCGCACGGCGAGATGTCGCGATCGTTCGCATCCGGCCGGAGCTCACGCGCCACCAGCGGTTCATCGAGGCGGCGCTCGCTCAGTTGCGCGCGGCGATGCTCCCGAACCATCCGAACGTCGTCGAGATCCTCGATCTCGCGCGGACGCCCGAGGGACGCCTGTTCGTCGTCGGCGAGTACGTCGAGGGTTGCGATCTGACCGCGCTGGCCGCGCGCCACCGGCCACTCGACCTCGCGCATGCGGCTCGCGTGATGATCGCGTGCTGCGATGCGCTGGCCCACGCGCACGCGCGGGGTGTGATCCATCGCGACATCGCGCCGCGCGCGATCCTCGTTTCAGTCGCCGGCGAGGTGAAGCTGGGTGGCTTCGGTCTCGCGAGGCTGATGATGGCCCCCACTCCGGAGGAGTACCCGGTTCCGCACGGGCGATTGAGCTATCTGCCACCCGAGGCCGCCCAAGGCGTCGCGATGGATCATCGCGGCGACGTGTTCTCCGCCGGTGCTGTGCTGTGGGAGCTACTCGCCGGACGGCGTCTGTTCCTCGGCGATTCCGATTACTCCACGATGGAGCAGGTGCGCGCGGCTCGGTTCGTCGCGATCCCCGGCGTGGACCCGATGATCGACCAGGTCCTGCGTACGGCGCTCGCGCGCGATCCGGCAGAGCGCTATCCGACGGCTCGCGCGTTCGGCGACGCGTTGCTCGACTGCGCGAAGCAACGCGGCCCTGCCGACCCCGGCGAGCTGTCCTCGTGCGTCTTGCAGACCCGCCTCGAGATCTCACGTACGCGCCGCGCGACCGCGGTTGATCCCGAGGTGATGCTCGAGGTCGCTCGCATGACCTCCATCGCCACGGCGAACTGAGAAGCAGCGAGAACTGCTCGGAGCCTGACGATTGTTGATCAAATATAGAATATCGGCGCATTTCAATGGACGCCAGATCGAGTCATTGCTACGGTGGCTGCATGGCCCGGCCGCGCAAGCGCCACCACCAGCTCTCGCTCGTCATGCCGCGCCGGCGCGACAAGAACGGCCAGCTCCGTGGTGGAGCTCGCGACGGCGCGGGTCGACCGAAGCGACCGATCGCGGAGGGGCGCGCGAGCGAGCCGCATCGCGTGCGTCCCACGCTTCGCGCGAGCGAGCCGGTCCACGTCATCATGCGCGCAGCACCCGCGGTCGGCACCCTGCGCAAGCACGAGGTGTTCATGGCCGTGCGCGCGGCGACGATGCTGGTCGCGCGGCACCACGAGGAGTCGTTCCGGATCGTTCACCTCAGCATCCAGCGCACGCACATCCACCTCATCGTCGAGGTGGACAACCGGACGGCGCTCTCCGCGGGCATGCAGGCTTTCGGGATCTCGACGGCAAAGCAGATCAACGCGCAGATCAGCAAGCGCACCGGCGAGCGCCGCCGCGGCACGGTGTTCGCGGACCGCTATCACGCGGTCGTCCTCACCACGCCGCGCCAGGTCCGGAACACGATCTCGTACGTGCTCAACAACTGGCGCCACCATGGCGAGGATCGCAAGCCGATGCAGCGGTCGTGGAAGGTCGATCCGTACTCGAGCGCACTCTCCTTCGACGGCTGGAAGGAGTACGGCGACCGCCTCACGATGTACGGAGCACCGCCGGGTTACACCGCCATGTTCGTGTGGCGACCACGCACGTGGCTCCTCAAGATCGGCTGGCGCAAGTGGGGGCCGGTGAGCATGTTCGAGGTCCCGGGAAGCGGCGCCGAGTAGCCGGCGTTCTGATCGCTCTGCAAGCGCAGCTCTCGCTGGGCTGGAAACTGCACGGAACGCCGCGCTGGCGCTGGAACCTGTTGCGAGATCCATCGATCCACGCCGTGGTCCGAGGGAGCGCGACGTCTCGCGATCGACGCACCGCTCGCCCGCGGCAGCAAGGACCCCGGAGGGCGCCGCGCGGTCAGCCCGCCTGCCACAGGCGCAGCGCTTCCTCGGCGATCACGTCGGGGAATTCCTCGGGGAAGAACAGCTTGCCGTCGGGGACGCGACGGATCCCGCGCGACTTCGGGAACGTCGCGGCGAGGTACTCGGCGTCCTCGACCTTGAAGATGTCATCGGCGGTGCCCCACACGATCCGGACCGGCACGGTGCTCCGCCGCAGCGCCGCTTCGATCCCGGCGAGCGGGTTCGGCGCGAGCGCGACGTGGAACGCGTGGTACTGGGCGCGGCGGAGCGGCGAGCTCACGAGCGGTGTGACGTAGTACGCGAGCGTGGCGTCGGTGAGCCGCGCCGGGTCGTGATAGACGGCCTTGCCGAACGTCGCGCGGGCCTGCACCGGATCGGTCAGCCAGGCCGCGGTGGCGTCGGCGAGCGTGCCGGCGCGCGCCATCTCGATCGCCGGCATCACCTTCGGCGGCGGGCTATCTGGTTCGACGTCGCAGTTGGTGAGTAGCAACGAGCGCACGCGCTCCGGGTGGCGCGCCACGAACAGCTGGGCGACCGCACCGCCGCTGTCGCTCGCGACGAGATCCGCACGAGGAATCGCGAGCGCGTCGAGCAGTGCCGCGAGCATCGCGACCTGAGCATCGGCGGCGAGCGACTGGGGCTCGGGCACCTCGGAGTAGCCGAGCCCCATGAAGTCCGGCGCGATGCAGCGCCGACGCGGTGACAGCCGATCGATCGCGCCGCGCCACTGGAAGCCGTTGAGCGGTGCGCCGTGCAGGAACACCGCCGCATCTCCGGTGCCGCGCTCGATGTATGCGATCCGGCCGAAGGGCAACGCCGCGAATCGCCGTGCGGTGCGATACCCGTCCGCATCGAGGGGGCGCACGGGCGCACCGCGCGGGCGAGGGGCACACGCGGCGGCGAGCGAGGTCAGGGCGAGCTGGACGAACTGTCTGCGTCTCATCCCGATCATCGTGGGGCGTCGCCCGCGTACTCGCGCGCACATGCAGATGACGGCGAGCACGAACGGATGACAATCGATACCGACACGATCGTCGCTTGCATGGCGCGTCCGTGCCGGTAACGATCACACCATGACCGACCGGCCGGCGTCGTATCCCGCACCTGCGGGAGCCCTGCTGGCCGGCGTCCCCGCGCGCCTTCCAAACCTCGACGTGCTGACCTCGCCGGTGCCGTCGGGCGTGTTCGACTCGCCGGTCGATCATCGCCACGTGCTGTGCCTGCACCTGGGCACGCCGGCACCGGTGTCGTATCGGATCGCGCGTGGCGAGCGCCAGGGCGTTCGCCTTCACGGTCAGTTCTGCGTCGTGCCTGCGGGCTCGAGCACGCGCTGGTTCATGTCGCGTCCGGTCCACTCGCTGCTGCTGCGGTTGCAGCCGGCGCTCCTCGGCGAGACCGCCGATGCGATGGGGCTGCGCACCGAGCTCGCTCCGTCGATCCACATCCGCGACCCGCAGATCGAGCGGATCGGCTGGATGATGCAGGCCGAGGAGCACGACGCGTATCCGGGCGGCCGGCTGTTCGCGGATAGCCTCGCGTCCGCGCTCGCCGCCCGCCTGCTCGCGCTGCAGTGCCGGCCGTCACCGCGGCGGGCCCGCGCGCTGCCGCCTGGCACCTTCCGTCGCGTGGTCGAGTACATCGAGGCGCATCTCGATCAAGATCTCTCGCTCGCCGAGCTCGCCGCGGTCGCCGGCTTCAGCGCATCGCACTTCAAGCCGCTGTTCCGGCAGGCCGCGGGCGTGCCGGTGCACCAGTTCGTCGTCGAGCGCCGGGTCGAGCGCGCTCGCGCTCGGTTGCTCGAGGGCACCCAGAACCTCGTCGAGATCGCGCTCGAGACCGGCTTCGCGCATCCGAGTCACATGGCCCGCTGCATGCGTCGCGTGCTCGGGGTGACCCCGTCGCAGGTCCGCGGCCGCGGTTGATCGCCTACTCGTCCACGACGTACGTGTTCTCGAGGGTGTCCTCGCTCGAGAACGCCACGCCTTCCTGCGAATCCACGGCAGCCCCCAGCACTGCCTCGAACGTTCGCCCGGTCGGCACGTTGACAATGTAGTCATCGGCGCTCGGGGGTGGTGGTGGCGGCCGATCGAGGCGGACGACGACGTTCGTCGCACCGGCCTCGCGCGAGATGACGTCACTGCGCTCGGTCGTGGTCTCGTTGTAATAGATCGTCAGACGGTAGTAGCCGGCCGGCAGATCGACGATCCGGAACGTCCCCTGGTCGTCGGTGATCACGACCTGTTCACCCACGAGGTTCGGTGACGTGGCGACGACCGTCGCCCCGATCGCCGGCTCGTTCGTCGCGCCATCGGTGATCTGACCGACGATCGCGCGGCCGTCGGGATGGGCCGCTGCCTCGTCGTGCAGGCTCGCCAGCACCGCCGCGAGGTCGGTGCCGTCTTCCGGCTCGTCGGCGACGGGCTGCTCGGGCGCGGCCGGCGCGGGTGGCGGCGCGACCACCACCACCGGAGCGGCCGCGGAGGCGGCTTGCACGAACACCGGCCGCGCGGGTGCCGAGGCCCGGCCGGCCACCAGTCCGACCAGCCCGCACACCCCGGCGATCCAGATGGTTCCGCGCTGCATCCGTCTACCGTTGCAGAGCCCCGCGCCGATGCGAGATCGCGTCGATGACGCCTGGTACGTGGTGCTCACCCGCCGCAGCGTCGCGGGTCGCAGCGATCGCAGCGGGTTAGCGATTCGTCCTTGACGATTCTTGATAACGACATATCGTTAATATGTCACGACAGGATGTGACATGATGGAGAATGACGATATGTTTCACCGCTGGTTCGATCCCCGACCGCACTTCGACGATGATGACGAGATGGCTGGACGCCGTGGACCGGGACGACCTCCGCGCCGGCCGCCGATGCCGGGCGAGCCGCCCCCGCGCGGACCGGTCGTTCCCGGACCGGGAGGCCCGGGAGGTCCATGGCGCGGCGGACCGCATGGTGGCCCGCACGGACCGGGTGGACCTGGCTGGGGCGGACCTGGCTGGGGCGGAGGCGGCGGCGGCCGTGATGGCTGGCCGGGCTTCCTCGGCAACATGTTCGGGCGCGCGCGCGCGCGGCGCGGCAACGTTCGCTCGGCGATCCTCACGCTGCTCGCCGGCCAACCGATGAACGGCTACCAGATCATGCAGGCGATCGAGCAGCGCTCGAACGGCGCGTGGAAGCCGAGCTCGGGCTCGATCTATCCGACGCTGCAGCAGCTCGAGGACGAAGGCCTCGTCGAGACCGAGGAGGCGAAGCCGGGCCAGCAGGGCAGCAAGGCGTTCAAGCTGTCGGCGAAGGGCAAGCGCTACGTCGACGACAACCGCGAGGAGCTCGAGGCGGACTGGCTGCCCACCGAAGAGCCCGCGAGCGACCCGCGGTGGGAGCTGATGAACCTGTACCGCGGGATCGGCGCCGCGGCGGCCCAGGTCGCGACGACCGGCACGGCGAAGCAGATCGAGGAGGCGAAGCAGCTGGTCTCCGAGCTGCGGCGGAACCTCTACCGGATCCTCGCGGATCTGCCCGGCGAGGACGACGAATGATCGCCCTCGCATGTATCGCGCTCGCGCTGTGGGCGCTCCGCAACGCGCTCCGCAGCTTCTGACGCAGTTTCGGCGCGTTGCAGATCGTTGTCCGGACCCGAGGCCGTCGTTCGACGACCCGGTGAAAGGACGCCATGCATACGATCGACTGCACCCTCGACATCGCCGCTCCGCTCCCCCGCGTGCTCGACGCCATCACGACGGAGCCCGGCTTCCGCGCGTGGCTCGCGCAGGATGCCGACGTCGCCCGGGAGCGCGCGACGTTCCGGTTCGCCGTGCCGACCGAGCCGCGCTCGGTCACGTTCCGGATCGATCGCCGCGACGAAACCGGCATCGCGATGACGTGCATCGCGCACGAGCACAACGCCGACTGGCTCGGCACCACGCTCGCGATCACGCTCGCCGCGACCGCCTCGGGGACCCGGGTCCACCTGAGCCACACGGGCTACGCCGCCCACAATGAAGTGTTCGAGCGCTGCAACGAGGCATGGCCGCACTTCCTGCGCAGCCTCGCAAGCTACATGATGACGGGAACGGGCGAGCCCTTTCCGAAGGCCGCGTGAGGACAACGTGCCGATCGATCAGACCCAGACCGATGATGATGGCCGCCAGACGGCGATCCTGATGTTTCGCGACGAAGGCGTCGACTGGAAGGTCGCGAACCGCGGCAAGGAGCTGTTCGACAAGCTCGTCGCGTGGTCGCAGGATCTCAAGCGCCGCGGCATCTACGCGGGGGTCGAGGCCCTGCAGCAGACCGGAAAGACGGTGCGCCGCAAGGGCGCGGGGCTCGTCGTCGACGGTCCGTTCGCCGAGGGCCGCGAGGCCGTGCTCGGGTTCTTCCTCGTGCGCGTGAAGGATCTCGACGAGGCCTGCGCGATCGCGGCGGAGTCGCCGCACGCCGAGGTCGGCGGCGCGACCGAAGTCCGGCTCGTCGGATCGTTCCCGAAACCTTAGAGCGCGGCGAGCTTGTCGGCGAGAAACCGGCGTTCCGGCTCGGTCCCGGCGAGCTCGAGCGCGCGCCGATACGCGGTCCGCGCCGCTCGCACGTCACCGCGTTGCGCTTCGAGCTCGCCGATCGCGGCCGCGAGGACCGGGTCGTGCTCGAGGTGGTCGTTGCCGGCGAGCAGCGACAGCGCCTTCAATCCAGCGCGCGCACCGTTCGCTCGACCGATCGCGATCGCGCGTTGCAGCGCGATCACCGGCGAGGGGGTGAGCTCGAGCAGCTGATCGTAGAACGCGACGATCTGCGTCCAGTCTGTTGCGGCGTAGCTCGGCGCGAGCGCGTGGCACGCCGCGATCCCGGCCTCGAGATGAAACGGCGACACGACCTCACCGGTCGACGCCTGACCGAGATGCTCGAGCCCGTCGGCGATCATCGCGCGGTCCCAGCGCGCGCGGTCCTGGCGATCGAGCGGGATGAGGTCGCCGGCGGCATCGATCCGCGAGGCCAGCCGCGCGGTCTGGAGCAAGAACAGCGCGTGCAGCGCGTGCGCGCGCGGTGTCGCGAATCGCGTCGAGAGCAGCATCGCGTTCAGGCGGATCGCGGTGCGGCACAGGTCCTCGTCGATCTGGACCTCGCCGGCGTGCGCGCTGTAGCCCTCGAGGAACAGCACGTAGACCGTGCGCAGGACGCCATCGACGCGCACCTCGAGGTCGCCATCGAGCTCGAGCTCGACGTGCTCTTCGCGCAACACCTGGCGCGCGCGCAGGAGACGCTTCTCGACCGCGGCCTCGTCGAGCCGCAGCGCGCGACTCAAGGCCGGCACCGGGAAGCCGCACAGCGTGCGCAGCGCGAGCGCGAGCGCGCTCTCGAGCGGGATCTTCGGATGACAGCACACGAACATCATCTTCAGGAGATCCTCGTCGCGATCGGCCACGGCGACCGGCGCCTCGAGCTCGTCGAGCGCATCACTCGGCGCGAGCCACGCCGCCTTCCGGAGCGCGTCGATCACGCGCCGCCGCGCCGCGACCTGGAGCCACGCACCGGGCCGCTCGGGGACGTCATCGCCCCAGCTCTCGAGCGCGGAGATGAACGCCTCCTGAACCGCGACTTCGATCAGATCGAGGCGACGCGCGCCGAACGACCGCGCGAGCGACGCCGTGATCGCCGGCGCGTGCTCTCGATAAAGCGCATCGAGATCGATCACGCGTCGAGCGTAGCACCAGCAATTCTCGACGGTTGCGAATCGTTGTCCGGAACCGCGGCGGCCGCACGACGTCCCCGTGAAAGGACACATGCTCATGACCAACCAGAATGATTTCTCGACGACGATCGTGATCGACCAGACCGCGGACCAGGCCTTCGCGGCCATCACGAACACGCGGGGCTGGTGGACCGGCGAATTCACCGGGACGACCGGCGAGCTCGGCGGCGAGTTCACCTACCGCTACAAGGACATGCACTACAGCGTGCAGAAGGTGATCGAGGCCGTGCCGGGCAAGCGCCTCGCCTGGCTCGTGACCGACAGCCGGCTCGCGTTCGTGAAGAACAAGCACGAGTGGACCGACACGCGGATGACGTTCGACATCGCCAGGAAGGGCGACAAGACCGAGGTCCGGTTCACCCACGCCGGGCTGAATCCCTCGCACGAGTGCTACGCCGATTGCTCGAACGCGTGGAGCTCGCTCGTCGGCGATAAGCTGAAGGCGCTGATCGCGAAACAGGGCTAGCGCGCCGGCAGGGTCACGAACGCGTAGAGCGTGCGGACCTTGTCGCCGTCGAGGACGGCGAAGTCCATGCCGGTGACCCGCCCGAACGTCCAGAACGCGCGGATCCCGTCGCCGAGCCGCTCCGCCGGTTGCGACAGTGCGAACACCGCACCCGGAAAGCGCTGCTGCAGGCCATCGCTGAACGTCTCGAGCTCGGCGAGCCCGGTGAACGAGCCATCGTGGTCGTGAAAGCGAACATCGGAATGGTAGTGCGCCTCGAACGCGGAGCGCCGGCGCGCGCGATCGCGCTCGGTCCAGATCGCGACGAGCTCGGTCATGAACGTGGTCGGATCCATCAGATGCTCCCCAGATCGATCGCGCGCTGCGCCTGCTCGGCCATCGCGCGGACGATCAGGATGAATGGTGCGAACCGCTGATCCTTGGTGAGGCCCTTCGCGAACCGGTAGTAGATCTGCTGGAGGATCACGGCGGTCTTGTAGAGGCCGAACGCGTAGTAGAAGACGAGCGAGTCGGTCCGACGCCCGGACCGTTCGAAGTAGCGCGCGGCGATCTGCGTACGCGGCGGCATGCCCGGCTTGGTCGTGATCCCGAACAGGCCGGACTGGAACACCCCGCCGTCTTCGGCCTGCGCCCAGTAGGACAGCGCGGTACCGAGATCCATGAGCGGATCGCCGATCGTCGCCATCTCCCAGTCGAGCACGCCGGTGATCCGATCGAGCGCGGGATCGAAGATCACGTTGTCGAACTTGAAGTCGTTGTGGATCAGCGCGGGCGCACTGTCGGCGGGCCGGTTCGTCGCGAGCCAGCCGCCGGCGGTGGTCATCGCGGGGATGTCGTCGGTCTGCGAATTGGTGTAGCGCTCGATCCAGCCGGTGACCTGGCGCTCGACGTAACCCGCGGGCTTGCCGAAGTCGCCGAGCCCGGCGGCGGTGTAGTCGACCGCGTGGAGATCGACGAGCGCGTCGATCAGGAGCTCGCAGATCCGGAGCTTGACCGCCGGATCGTCGGGCGCGTCCTTGCGCAGGATCACGCCGCGCCGGCGCTCCATCAGGTAGAACGGCGCACCGAGCACGTCGCCGGTCGGTTCGTACGCGATCACCTTCGGCGCGCGGTCGTAGACCGGCGCGAGCTTCGAGAGCACCGCGACCTCGCGGCCCATGTCGTGCGCCGACTTGACCTTGCTGCCGAACGGCGGGCGGCGAAGGACGTACTCCTGATCGCCGTGGCGAACGAGGTAGGTCAGGTTCGAGTGACCGCCGGGGAACTGCTCGACGAACAGCGTCGTGGTGGCAGCGCTGCCTAGCTCCTTCGCGAGGAACGCGCCGAGCTTCGCGAGATCGAGCTCTTCGCCGGCGCGGACGGCCCGCGCCGTGTCCTCCGGCACGGTCGTCACGCCGAGTACCTCGCGAGGATCCGCTTCGCGAGGACCATCTTGTGGACCTCGTCCGGCCCGTCGTAGATCCGCGCGCCGCGCTCGTGCACGTAGTAGTGACCGAGGACGGTGTCGCTCGAGATGCCGAGTGCGCCGTGGAGCTGTACCGCGTGATCGATGAGCCGCATCATCACGTCCGCGACGTAGAACTTGATCGCCGAGACCTGATCGCGCGCGGCCTGGAAGCCCTTCTTCTCGATCGTCCACGCGGCGTGGAGCACCATCAGGCGCGACGCGTCGACCTCGGCGCGCGCCTCGGCGACCCACGCCTGCGCGATCTGGCGGGTCGCGAGCGTCTTCTCGTCGTCGATCTTGCGATGCGTGATGTGCCTGCACATCGTGTCGAACACGCGCTCGCAGATCCCGATCCAGCGCATGCAGTGGTGGATCCGGCCGGGGCCGAGCCGCTCCTGCGCGATCAGGAAACCCGAGCCCTCCGGGCCGAGCCGGTTCGCGATCGGCACCTTCACGTCGCGGTACCAGATCTCGGCGTGACTCGCCCAGCCATCGCCGGCGTCGCCCATGATCTTGATGTTGCGCACGAGGTCGAAGCCCGGCGTGTCGGTCGGCACGATGATCATCGACGCGCGGCCGTGCGGCGGTGCCTCGGGGTTCGTCACCGCCATCACGATGGCGAACGCGGCGCCATCGGCCGACGAGGTGAACCACTTGTGCCCGTCGATCACGTACTGATCGCCGCTCTTCACCGCCCGACACGACATCAGCGTCGGGTTCGAGCCGGGATTCTCGGGCTCGGTCATGGAGAAGCACGACCGGATCTCGCCCTTGGCGAGGGGCTCGAGGTAGCGCGCCTTCTGCTCGGCGCTGCCGTACTTGTGGAGGATCTCGAGGTTGCCGGCATCCGGCGCCTGGCAGCCGAACACGTAGTGGCCGAGGGGCGTGCGGCCGAGGCGCTCGCTGACGAGCCCGTGCTCGACGAGGCCCAGGCCGAGCCCGCCGAGCTCCTTCGGGATGTTCGGTCCCCACATGCCGGCGGCGCGACACTTCGCGCGGAGCTCGCGCAGGATCGGATCGGCGGCCTTCCAGCCGCGCTCCATCACGTCGCGCTCGGCGGGGAGGATCGTGTCCTCGACGAACTGCGAAATCTTCGCGAGCAGCGGGCGAACAGCCTCGGGTGGGTCGAAGTCCATGGTCAGTACTCCGTCTGCATGGTCGCCGGCAGATGCGCGACCGAGTTGAACAGCAGCAACGAAACCTTGTCGGGATGCCACGCGAACTCGCGCGTGCGTAGCTTGAGCTCGCTCACCGAGGCGTTCTTGATCACGCTGCTCGCGCGGACCATGTGATGTGCGGTCGCACCGAACACGAGCCCGACCGCGACGCCGATCGGTCCGGCACTCGTCACGACCGCGACGCGCCCGCCGCTGCCGCACGCCGCGACCACCTGGTCGAGCGCGCCCTCGACGCGCCGGGTGAACTCGTGCACGCGCTCGACGCCCTCGATTCGCCACTCGTCGCGCGTCCACTTCGCGAGGATCGTCTTGAACGCGCGATCGGCGAGCTCGCGGGTCGGCTTCGCGACCAGCATCGCGAGCTCCGGATCCTCCTCGACGAGCTTCGGCATGAACGCCTTCACCATATCGAAGCCGGGATACTCGGCGAACCCGGCGAGCGTGACCGGTGCGGGGAGGTTCGGCGCGGTCTCGCGCGCGTACGCGGCGGTCTCCTGCTGGCGCACGAGCGGGCCGGCGAACAACACGTCGATCGGCTGATCCGCGAGCCACGTCCCGACGAGCCGCGCCTGCTCGATCCCCTGCGCCGACAGCTTGTCGTAATCGGCCTGGCCGTAGGAGGCCTGACCGTGGCGGATAAGCAGGATCGTCGCCATCCGCGGAGCCTCGCACGATCAGAAGTACATGCGGCAGCTCGCGCAGTAAAACCGCAGGTGCTCCTCGACCCACGCCATCGGCGCTTCGCACTGCGGGCACGCCGGCGTCGGTCCCGACGAGACCGGCGCGGCCTTCTTCGGCGGCGGGAGCGAGGTCGGCGCGGTCGAGATCGGGACGTCGGTCTTCGTCCCGCCGACCGCGCGCGTCGGACCCTCGGCCACGGGTTTCGGCGTCGAGCCAACGGCACGAGTCGGTGCCTCGTTCGCGTTGCCCCACCTCGTCACGGGCGCGGGGGCCGGCGGCGGCGGCGCGGTCGCTCCGTTCGAGCCGGGCGCGTGCGCGGTGATCCCCTCGGACGACGCGCGCGGCGTTGGCCGCTCGTCCTCGATCGTCGGCGGCGCCTCGACCTTGGGCTTCGCCGCGAACGGCGACGGGATCGTGCCGAACGGCGCGGGCGTCGCCGCCGTGCTCGCCTTGTTCGCGGTCGCCGCGGGCTCGAGGTTCGACGGCATCGCCGGCGGCCTGGTCCCCGGCGACGAAGCGGCAGGCATGATCTTCGGGACGCTGAACGCCGGCAGCTTGCCGGGAGGCGGCACGCTCGGCTTGAGCCCGCGCGGGAGCGGCGCCGGTTTCTTTTCGGTCGCGAACGCGGTCGGTTGCTCGTCGGACTTCCTGAACGCGGTCGGCGCCTCGTCCTGGGCGTCGCTCGCCTTCCACGCGGTCGGCGCCTCGGCCTTGTGCGCCGTCGGTGCCTCGCTCGGCGCGCGCTTCGCTGCGAACGCGGTCGGCTGCTCGCTATCGCCGCGCTTGCGTGCGGGCAACGCGGTCGGCAGCTCGCTGATCGCGCGCGCGTCGACATCCTTGCGCGTGGTCGCCCCTCCGGGTGCGGTCGGGCTCTCGACGACATCACCACCCGCGGGTGCGACGTCGCGCCGCGTGCTCGAGCCACCCGGCGTCGTCGTGATCTCCCGCGGCTCGCCGATCGTGCCGGAGACCGGCGCGACGGTCCGCGCACCGGGCTTGCCGAACGCCGTCGGGATCTCGGTCGATGCGGTCCCACGCGACGACGGCGCGCGCGGTCCACCCGCGCTCGGTGCGATCGCGAACGACGCGACCGGCACCGCGGCGGCGGCCGGCAGCGGCGGCGGCGCCGTCGTTCGCGACGCCCGCTGGGGTGGGGGCGGCGGCGGTGCGGGCTCGTCGGCGGGCTTCGCACCGTTCGAGGACCCGGGCGGCGGCAGGTAGCGCGGCGCGAGCTCGGTGTGGGCGAGCGCGAGCTCTTCTTCGGTGAACTTCTTCGCGTCGCGGGTCTCGAGCTCCTCGAAGCTCTCGGGCGCCTGCGCGACGACATTCTCGTCGGTCGCCTGCTCGCGCACGAACTGGGCGCTCTCGTCGATGCGATGCTCGGGCCGCGCCGGCGGTGGGCCGATCACGCTCTCGTCCGTCGGATCGATCTCCGGGCCCGAGTTGCGCTCGACCGGCGCGGGGCGCTCGATCTCGACCGCGGTGTTTGGCTCCGGCGGTTCGGCGAAGCCAGCCGGCATCGGCGGTACGGGCGCGCTGATCGTCGCGTGCTTGCGGGCGGTTGGTGGCGGCACGCTCGGCCGGGCGGCGCGCACCGGCCCACCGACGGCAGCGGCGGCCTTGCGGACGTTCGTCCCCGGTCGTGCGTGGCGTGGTCCGCTCTGCTCGGGCGCGGGATTTCCGGTGCGCGGTGTCGTCGGCGCGTGATCGAACGGGATCGGAGCCGGTGCCGCGGGTGGCGCCGCGCGATACGCCTGCGCCCCGCGCTGGGTCTTCGCCGGCACGCCGAACTGCCCGGGTGCGGCCGGCGCGAACGCCGACAGCTCCGGCGCGGGCGGCATCAGGTCCTGCGAGTCGCGCTGGAGCGGGAGATCTTCGGTGCGATCGATCGGCCGCGCGTACGGATCGTAGGCAGCGGCCTCGCCGAAGGCGACCGGAATGTGCGCCGACGCCGAATCTCCCGGGCCCGGCTGGTCGGGGAACGGGCCGCGGGTCGCGGGCGTCACCGCCTCGAGCGGCGGCGGCGTCGGGATCCCGAGGATGTTGCGAACCTGCGCGGCGCCGAGCGGTGTCGGCGCGCGCGTCGGCAACTGCGGCGCGTGTGGATTCGGCGAAGCGCCGGCGTTGTGCATGTCGTAGAGCGGCCGCAGCTGCGGCGCGGTCTCGAACAAGGGTTGCGGGTTCAGCTGCGGCGGCTGATGCATCGGCCCGAGCGGACCCGCGGGTCCGGCGAGTGGACCACCGGGGCTCGCCGGACGCACTTGCTGCTGCGGTGTGTTGTGAAGGAGCTCGCGAACATCGAACGCCGGTTGCTGCTGGTGCGGCGCCTGCTGCGGGATCCTCGGATCGCTCGACTTCAGGCGCAGTGGCTCGGGCTGGAGTCGCGGCGCGATCACGCCGGCGAGGAAGCCGAGCCCGGCGCCCGCGAACGCCGCATACAGCGCGAGCCCGCCCGGCACCGCGACGCGCATCGGCACGTCGAGGTCCGGACCCCGGGCGAAATAGATCGCCGCCGCGCAGCCGCCGATCAGGATCGCCTCGACGAGCACGACCATGCCCAGCCCGCGCCGGCGATCGCCGACCTTCCACGCCGACATCGCGAGCAACAGGCACGACAAAATCCCGAGGCCGAGCGCGCCGAGCTCGATGTAGCTGACCGGCTCGAGCGTGTGAAACGTCGGGACCTCCTGGCAGCGCTCGCCCTCCCCGAGCTGGCAGCCGTAGGACGCGAGCAGGCCGACGTGGAGGGCCTGGAGATCGCGGACCTTGCCCTCGACGATCGGGTGGCCGTCCCACCAACCGGGGACGGATCTCGGCGCGAGCCCGCCCGCCAGCGCCAGTGCGAACAGCAGGGCCGCCACGAGCGCGAACAGCGCGCCGAAGGCGCGAGGGGCCATGGCGAGAGGATATCACGCGGGACCCGGGCGATCCGTTCAGGCCAGCAGCGCTTCGACCGCCGCGCGCGGGCTCGACGCGGTGCGGAACAGCCCACGTGTGGCCGGTCGGAGCACCCCGGTCGCGACGGCGTGATCGAGGAACTGCTGTAACAAACCCCAGAAGCCGTCGAGGTCGAGGAACACGATCGGCTTCGCGTGATAGCCGAGCTGGATCCCGGTCAGGATCTCGAACGCTTCCTCGAGCGTGCCGAACCCGCCGGGCCCGACGACGAACGCATCGGCGTTGTCGAACATCATCGCCTTGCGCCGGTGCATCGTATCGACGACGTGGAGCTCGGTCAGCCCGAGATGCGCGACCTCGAGATCGACGAGCGCCTGCGGGATCACGCCGGTGACCCGCCCGCCGGCCGCGAGGTGCGCGTCCGCGAGCACGCCCATCAGCCCGCGATGCGCGCCGCCGTAGACCAGCGTCAGATCGTGGCGCACGAGCTCGGCCGCGAGCTCGCCGATCGCGGTCGCGTACGCCGGCACGCCGTCGGACGAGCTGAGATACACGCACACCGAGCGGACCACTCGAGAGTAATATCACGTCCGTGGATCGCCTCTGGTTCGACCGCTCGTTCGGCGAGCTGACGACGGAGCAGCTCTATCGGATCGTCGAGCTCCGCGCGCGGGTGTTCGTGGTCGAGCAGCGCTGCGTCTACCTCGATGCCGACGGCGTCGATCGCGTCGCGCGGCATGTCTGGGCAGAGTCTGGTCCGATCGACGCGTATCTGCGGATCGTGCCTGCGGGGGTGAAGTTCGCGGAGGTCTCGATCGGCCGCGTCGTCGTCGCGCCGCACGCGCGCGGCACCGGCCTCGGCAAGGAGCTGATGCTGCGCGGGATCGCGGCGGCCGATGGCGTGCCGATCCGGATCGGCGCGCAGGCCCACCTCGAGCGGTTCTACGCGGAGCTCGGCTTCGTCCGCGCGTCGGAGAACTACGACGACGACGGCATCGAGCACCTCGACATGCGCCGGCCCGGCGGCTGAAGCGCGACATCGCCGCCAGCCCGGCTCGAAAATCCCTCGCACCGTCCGCGCGCGGCCGCGGAGTTAGCGCGCTGCGGAGCTGGCACGTGCGATGAAATCTCCCCGCGCGTGCGCCTCGCAGGTCTCGCGTTGGTCTTCTCCGGCTGCAGCCTCTACACCGGCGGCGAGCACGTCGTGCCGCTCGACGCCGGCGGCCACGCCTGCGACCAGGGCTACACCGCCACGATCTTCGAGCCCGCCGACGGCGCGGTGGTCACGACCGACGTCCAGACCCGGATCCGCTGGAACGGCGAGGGCATCCCCGATCGCTACGAGGCGATGGCCGACCACTACGACAACTTCTTCATCTCGAGTGGCTACCAGGTCAACGGCGACGGCTCGATCTCGGAGCGTTACACGCTGCCGGCCGGCGGCAGCTTCACGTTCGAGATCGGCTGGATCTGCGACGCCGGTAACGACGGACCCGAGGTCATCCTCGCGACCGCTCACTTCACGACGATGTGATCACGCGCGCTGGGTCCGGAACGCCGAGCCGACGACCAACCACAGGCTCGCCAGCACGAGCACGATCGCCTCGCGCCCGCCGCCGCGGATCCCACCCGCCGGCGAGACGAGCTCGTCCACCGACAGGGCCCGCCAGACATCGCGCAAGAGGTACATCCCGACGAGCGCGATCGCGATCCCACCGGCGAGGCCGATGAAGCCGACGACCCGGAAGTACGGCAACAGCGCGGAGATCGCGGCGACCGCGAGGAAGATCGCCATCCATTCGAGGGGCGCGTAGAGGTGCAGGCCGAGCCACATCGCGAACCCGATCGCGAAGCCGTGCGCGAGCACGCAGAACCACCTCGGCACCACCGACATCCACGACCAGCATATCCCAGGTCGGCGGCCGATTGCGTGGCGGGTTCCCACATGGTTGGATGCCCGGATGCGCATGATCCTCGTCGGCCCACCGGGAGCAGGGAAGGGCACCCAGGCCGCACGCCTTGTCGAAAACTTCCGGATTCCCCACATCTCGACCGGCGACATGTTTCGCGCCGCCGCCAAGGCGGGCACGAAGCTCGGGCTCGAAGCCAAGCACCACATGGACCAGGGCCACCTCGTCCCCGACGAGCTGACGATCGGCCTGGTCCTCGAGCGGATCAAGCAGCCGGATTGCGCGCAGGGCTTCATGCTCGACGGCTTTCCTCGGACGCGCCCGCAGGCCGAAGCGCTCGACCAGGCGCTCGAGGAAGCGAAGGTCGGTCTCGATGCCGTCGTGTTGATCGAGGTTCCCGATCAGCTGCTCGTGGAGCGCGCCGTCGGTCGCCGGAGCGATCCGGACACGGGCGTGATCTATCACCTCAAGTACAACCCGCCGCCGGCCGACATCGTCGGTCGCCTCGTCCACCGCTCGGACGACACCGAGGACAAGGTCGCGACCCGGATGGCGAAGTACCACGCCGAGACCGCGCCGATCATCCCGTACTACCGCGACAAGGGCATCCTCAAGCAGGTCGACGGCGTGGGCGAGCCGGAAGTCATCACGCAGCGGCTGATCGCCGTGTTGAACAACGTGTAATGGCGGGCTTCGACCACAAGACGATCGATCCGAAATGGCAGACGTACTGGGACCGCGAGCAGACGTTCCTCACGCCGACGGATCGCACGCGCCCGAAGTACTACGTGCTCGACATGTTCCCGTACCCGTCGGGCGACGGCCTTCACGTCGGCCACCCGAAGGGCTACACCGCGACCGACATCGTCGCGCGCGCGAAGCGGATGATGGGCTTCAACGTGCTGCGCGTGATGGGCTGGGACTCGTTCGGCCTGCCGGCCGAGCGGCGCGCCGAGAAGACCGGCGAGCACCCGAGCGTGATCACCGCGCGCAACATCGCCACGTTCAAGGGCCAGCTCCAGCGGCTCGGCCTGTCGTACGACTGGACGCGCGAGCTCGCGACGAGCGATCCGCACTACTACAAATGGACGCAGTGGATCTTCGAGGTCCTCTACGAGCGCGGCCTCGCGTACCAGGCCGAGGTCGCGGTCAACTTCTGCCCGGCGCTCGGCACCGTCCTCGCGAACGAGGAGGTCCACGACGGCAAGTACATCGAGACCGGCGATCCGGGCGAGAAGCGCTTGCTCAAGCAGTGGATGCTGAAGATCACCGACTACGCCGACCGGCTCGACGAGGACCTCGCGTCGCTCGACTGGCCGCACGGCGTGCTGAAGCTCCAGCACGACTGGATCGGCAAGTCGGTCGGCGCGAACGTGAAGTTCGCGGTGCAGGGCCACGGCGACATCACCGTGTTCACGACCCGGCCCGACACGTTGTTCGGCGGCACGTACGTCGTGCTCGCGCCGGAGCACCCGCTCGTCGACGCGCTGACGATCGACAGCCAGCGCGCCGCGGTCGACGCGTATCGCGCCGAGGTCGGCAAGCGCAGCGAGCGCGATCGCGCCGTCGAGGCGGCGGATGCGCCGAAGACCGGCGTGTTCACCGGTGCGTACGCGATCAATCCGGTGAACCAGCAGTCGATCCCGATCTGGATCGCGGACTACGTGCTGGCGAGCTACGGCACCGGTGCGGTGTTCGCGTGCCCCGCGCACGACGAGCGCGATCACGCGTTCGCGACCCGGTTCGACCTGCCGATCCTCGAGGTCGTGAAGGGCGGCAACATTCAGGTCGAGGCCTACACCGGCGATGGCCCGCACGTGAACAGCGGCTTCCTCGACGGCCTCGACAACGCGCAGGCGTTGACCCAGGTCATCGCGTGGCTCGAGGAGAACTGTTTCGGCGAGGGTACGATCCGCTATCGCCTGCGCGACTGGCTGTTCTCGCGCCAGCGCTACTGGGGCGAGCCGTTCCCGCTGATCCATCTCGAGGACGGATCGATCAAGCCGGTGCCACTCGCGAACCTGCCGGTCGCGCTGCCCCAGCTCGCCGACTACAAGCCGACCAGTGATGGCCGGCCGCCGCTCGCGCGCGCGACGGAGTGGTTGAAGACGACCGATCCGGACACCGGCCTGCCGGCGACGCGCGAGACCAACACGATGCCGCAGTGGGCGGGCTCGTGCTGGTACTACCTGCGCTTCATCTCGCCGACGCGCCCGGACGTCGCGTGGGATCGCGAAGAAGAGAAGTACTGGATGCCGGTCGACCTCTACGTCGGCGGCGCGGAGCACGCGGTGCTCCACCTCCTGTACGCGCGGTTCTGGCACAAGGTGCTGTTCGATGCCGGCCTCGTGTCGACGAAGGAGCCGTTCCAGCGGCTCGTCAACCAGGGCATGGTCCACAAGGGCTCGTTCCACGATCCCGTGTCGCGCAAGCACTTCAACTTCGACGAGGTCGAGGACCGGTCGAAGACGATCATCGACGGCAAGCCGCTCGATCCGAAGACCGACAATCTCGGGCGGTTGAATGCCGGTGATTGGTACGTCAAGGGCGCCGACATCAAGCTCGAGACCAAGCTCGATAAGATGTCGAAGAGTCGCTACAACGTCGTCAACCCCGACGAGATCTGCGCGGAGTACGGCGCGGACGCGATGCGGCTCTACGAGCTGTTCATGGGTCCCGTCGAGGACGGCGTCGAGTGGGAGACCACCGGCGTCGCCGGCACGCGCCGGTTCCTCGATCGCGTCTGGCGCCTGCTGATCGTCCAGCCCGACGAGTCCGGGATCGAGACGCTCGGGACGAAGGTCCGCGACGACGCGCCGACGACGAACAAGGAGCTCGAGCGCGTGCTTCACGCCGCGATCAAGAAGGTGACGACCGCCGTCGCCGACATGCGGTTCAACACCGCGGTGTCCGAGATGATGGTGTTCGTCAACGAGGCGACCAAGGCCGACGCGATCCCGCGGCCGTGGTTCGAGATGTTCGTGAAGATCCTGTCGCCGTTCGCGCCGCACGTCGCCGAGGAGCTGTGGCAACGCCTCGGGCACACCGCGTCGATCGCGTTCGAGCCGTGGCCGGCGTACGACGAGGCGAAGCTCGCGCGCGACACGATCAAGATCGGCGTCCAGGTCAGCGGCAAGCTGCGCAGCCAGATCGAGGTCCCGGCGGATGCGTCGGAGGCCACGGTGCTGGCGGTCGCGAAGGCCGACGAGAAGATCCAGTCGTTCATCGCGGGCAAGGAGATCAAGCGCGAGGTCTACGTCAAGGGTCGGCTCGTCAACCTGGTGGTGGCATGACGGAGAAGGACGCGTGTGCGCTGCTCAAGAAGCGGTTCGAGAAGGCCGGCTTCGCGATCGAGGAGAACGTCGCGTTCGACGAGGACGGCGTCGCTTTCGAGGTCGACGGCTTCGACGCGGCCAAGCGGGTCGGCTACGAGTACGTCACCGACGAGGCCGGCGACAGCTGGGACGTCGACAGCGACGTGATCGCGAAGCTCGACGAGCGGCGCGGCGCGGGTGATCTCTTCATTCTCGTCGTCGGCGAGGCCGATGCACCGGATGCGGCCGCGCTCGGTCGTGCGGCGGATCTGTTCCTCGGCCAGCTCGAGATGGAGCCGAAGGCGGGGGAGAAGAAGAAGGCGCCGGCGAAGAAGGCCGCGCCGACGAAGAAGGCGGCGCCCGCGAAGAAGCCCGCCGCGAAGAAGCCCGCCGCGAAAAAGCGATAGGCGCTTCGCGGTTCGACCAGAGTTACACTCGGTCCGATGACGGACTCCTACCAGCACGTGCTCGCGGCCTTGCGCGATCGGACCGCGCTCGTCCATCTCGATGTTCGGCCCCCGCGCGACGCGCCGGCGAAGGAGCTGGTCGCGTCGTTATTCGTGATCCCGCCGAACGACGAACACCCGCAGCGGCCTCGAGGGCAGGCGGTGAGTCTCGCCGTCACGACCGAGCAGGCCCGCGAGCTGATCGCCGCCGGCGCCGAGTGGAAGGGCCCGGCGCACTTGCGCGCGGAGGTTCTTCCCGCTGAATGAGGGTGCACACGTCGCCGCCGAGGAAGTGAGGGGGAATTCGCCCCGGCGGCGTCGTGCGCGAGAACTACGCGCTCGCGGTCTGACCGGCGATGCCATTGCCCGCGGTCTGCGCGAGCTCGGTCGCCGCCTTCGTCGTCTCGCGCGCCGACTTCACGGCGCCGCCGAGGAGGCGCTCGGTGTTCGCGAGGGTCTCGGCGACGCCGTCATCGACGCGCTGGCCGAGCTTCTTCGCGAACCGGAACGCCGATGCGGTCGCCTTCTCGGCGAGCTCGATGCCGTGATCGAACACGGCGCGGACCTCGACGCGCGCGTCCTGGAGGACGGCGATCACGGTCGACTGGCTGCGATCGACGACATCGATCGCGAGGTGGGCGACGCCCGGGAGGACGCCGTGGGTGGGACGGCTGGAGGTTTCGAGCTTGGTGGTGGTGGCCGTTTCCTTCATGGATCCCACCCTAAGACGCATCGCGTCATCGCGCCACTAACACCATCTAACGCATTGCGTTAAACGGTGTTCATCACACATGAATTCGTCAATACTCTAGCGATGGAACGGGAGTTCATTCGGATCAACGTCGCGGTGCTCACCGTCTCGGACTCTCGCACTCTCGAGACCGACACATCGGGCAAGTACATCGCCGATGCGATGGCGAACGCCGGCCACGCGATCGCAGCGCACGTGATCGTCGTGGACTCCGAGCTCCAGATCCGCGCGCAGCTCGCGCAGTGGATCGCGGATCCCGGCGTCGACGTCGTGATCGCGACGGGCGGCACCGGCGTCACGCCGCGCGACGTCACGCCGGAGGCGCTCGCACCGCTCGTGACCAAGCACATCCCCGGGTTCGGCGAGCTGTTCCGCCAGCTGTCGTACGCCGAGATCGGTGCCGCGACGATCCAGAGCCGCGCGGACGCCGCGCTGTGCGGACAGACCTACGTGTTCCTGCTGCCGGGCTCGACGAACGGCGTGAAGCTCGGCGTCGACAAGATCCTCGTGTCGCAACTCGATCACCGAACGCGGCCGTGCAACTTCGTGATGCTGCTCCCGCGCATCAAGAACGAGCCCACCGGGCGCGCGTGATAACGTTATAGACGATGGCCAGCACGCTCGAATCCGCGCTGCAGAGGGCGCTGTCGGTTCGCCTGAACCTCCAGATCAGCCTGTCCCAGCTGCCGATCATCGAGGAATGGATGGACATCCATCTCGATCGCTGGCTCGAGCACAACCCGACGCCACCCGACATGCCGGATGGCGAGGGCATCACGTTCCTCGCGATGCTCGGTAGCGATCTGCGCCGGGTGTGGTGGGGCGCCTGGGGCGATCCGCGCGGGTTCGTGCCGAAGATGGCGGACTACTTCAAGCTCTGCAACATCCAGAAGCAGGACGCCCACCTGCTCGATCAGATCGGCGAGCAGCTCGAGCCGCAGCTCGTCGGTTCGTGGATCGGCGTGTGGGGCGGCAAGGTCGTCACCGGCTGGCACTTCTGGGACCGGCACCCGTGGGAGAAGGTCGAATCGATGTTCGGCACCCACGAGGCGAAGTACGCGATCAAGAAGTGGGTCGACGATCATCACGTCGAGCGGATCGAACGGTTCACGCAGTCGATCGGCGAGGCGCCGTACTCCGAGATCGAATTCGCGATCCCCGGCGACACCGTCGACCAGCAGGTCGCCACGCTGTCGGCCGCGTTCGATCGGTTCACCGGCTCGCCGCTCGATCCCGCGATCATGGATCGGTTCCGCGGCGCGACGGTCCCGCAGTTCGGCCTCTCGTTGCGGATCCGCGGCGGTGCGATCTCGCGCGTCGGTGCGCTCGCGCCGGGTCTCGCGCTCGACACGATCAAGCGCGTGTGCGACGACGCGAAGGTCGGCGTCGATCCGAAGCTCGACAACCTGGTCCGCGCACTCGGCGAGGGCATCGTCCGCGTCGAGTACGGCCGCGCAGGCGAGCGCGCCGGCGTCGACGTCTATCTCGAGCCGACCGAGCCCGCCGGGAAGCACGCCGCGCCGCCGGCGGCCGAAGCGAACTAACCTAGTGCCGCGGGTCGACTACCTGCTCGCGAGCGACGATCAGCTGATCGCGCAGAGCGAGGTCGACCGCTATCGCGCCTCCGGCCCGGGCGGCCAGCATCGCAACAAGACCGAGAGCGCGGTCCGCCTCCGTCACAAGCTCACGGGCGTGTCGGCGATCGGCGAGGACAGTCGCTCGCAATCCGAGAACAAGCACCACGCGGTGCGCCGGCTGCGCTCGGCGATCGCGCTCGAGGTGCGCGAGCCCGTGCAGCTGCAGAGCTACGCGCCGTCGCGCCGGCTGGCGGCGCTGGTCGCCGGTGGCACCGCGCCGCTCGGGAAGAATACCCGCCAGACCGGCGAGTACTGGGCCGCGATGGCGGAGCTCCTCGATCTGATCGTGGCAAACGGACTCGAGATCGGGACGTCGGCTCAGAAGCTCGGGATCACGACGGGCGCGATGTCGAAGTTGCTGCTCCACGACGAGAGCGTCGCGCGCGTGGTCAACGATCTGCGGCGAGCGGCCCAGATGCGTCCGCTCCGCTAGGCGTCGCGCACCCGGGGTGAGGTTTGCGTACGCGCGCGGTCGACGCGGGGGACCTGGCCAGCGCGGCCGGGGGGCGGGTCGGTCTGAGCACGAGGTTGCCGCCACAGGTCGGGCACACGTTGCCGAATCGCGTCTCGGCGCACGGCGCGCAGAACGTGCACTCGAACGTGCAGATCCGGGCGTCGGAGTCGCCGTTCGGAAGATCGCGGTCGCAGCATTCGCAGTTCGGTCGCAGCTCGAGCATGGCCTGCCTCCAGTGGATCTCGATCGATCGCGCGGCTAGACCGCGCGCAACACGCTCGGCGGGATCTGGGCGCGCATGCTCATCCCGCCCGGCGTCGCGGAGCCCTCGAGCCAGACGACGCCACCTTTCTTGAGCACGAGCCCCTCGCCGTGACGACCGTCGCCGAAGGCGAGCCACGCGATCAGCTCGCCGAGCCACGGCTCGTGACCGACGACGGCGACCGCGTGCCGCTTCTCGGCCCCGCCCGCGTACTCGGCGATCAGCGCGAGCAACTCGGCGCGGGGCGACTGGGTCAGGAGCTCCGTCGTGAGCGGCGGCTCGCCACCGAGCGGCGCGAGCAGCTCGGCCGTACGAAGTGCGCGCAGCCACGGGCTCGTGAACGTGCGATCGAGCTTCCAGCCGAGGCGCTTGAGTCCGCGCGCGACGCCGCGGAACTTGCGCTCGCCCGCGCTGGTCAACCTGCGAGCCGCATCGTCCTCGAGCAGCTTCTTGTCCTCGGCGGTTGCATGGCGGATGACCAGCAGATGCATGGCGGGAGCATACGTTGACAGGTGGGAAAGCACGTGCGAAAGCCAGCTCATGATGCGCGCGTCGTTGCTGTTTTCATTCCTCGTCGCCTGTGGCGGCCACAAGTCCGAACCGGCGACACCGCCGCCCGCTCCGGAGGCGAAGGCCGACGAGCACGGCAACATGCCCGTCGAGATCAAGCAGTTTCACGAGGTGCTCGCACCGCGCTGGCACGCCGCGAAGGGTCCGGACCGGATGAAGAGCACGTGCGACGCGATGCCGGACTTCAACGCAGGCGCGACCGCGATCGCGAAGGCGGTGCCGCCGCAGGGTGCCGACTCGACGAAGTGGACCGACAGCGCGGGCAACCTCGCTTCCGCGCTCCAGGAGCTCGACGGCTCGTGCAAGGCGAACGACACCGCCCGGTTCGAGACGGCGTTCGAGGCGGTCCACGCGAGCTTCCACGCCGTGATGGAGGCCGCCGGTGGCCCGCACGAGGCCGAAGAGCACAAGATGTAGACAGTCCCCGGAGGACGCCTGGGACAGTCCGGTGATCGTCGTCCGGCGTGGTAGACCGATCGCATGACGAAGGAGCTGTGGCGCGTCGGCGATCAATACGGAGGCGGTGCGATCGATCCCGCCTCGTGCGATCCGGATCCGTTCGTCGAGGTCGGGAAGTGGCTCGCCGCCGCGGTCGCGCACCCGATCGCGACGCCGAACGCGATGACGCTCGCCACGGTCGACGAGCGCGGCCGCCCCGCTGCGCGGATCGTGCTGCTCAAGGAGATCGACGCGCGCGGGTTCGTGTTCTTCACGAACTACGCCTCGCGCAAGGGCCGCGATCTCGTCGCGCACCCGTTCGCCGCACTCGTCCTGTTCTGGGAGCCGATGCATCGCCAGATCCGGATCGAGGGCGCGATCGAGGTGATCGCACCAGACGAGTCCGACGCGTACTTCTCGTCGCGTCCACGCGGCAGCCAGGTCGGCGCGATCGCGTCGCCGCAGTCCGAGGTGATCGAGAGCCGCACGGCGCTGCAGGCCCTGGTCGCGAAGGTCGAGCGCGATCACGGCGACGCCGCGCTCCCGCGGCCCGCGCACTGGGGCGGCTATCGCGTCGTCCCCGATGCGATCGAGCTGTGGCAAGGCCAGCCGTCGCGCCTGCACGATCGCGTGCTCTACCGGCGCACCGGCGACGGCTGGCAGCGCGATCGGCTCGCACCGTAGCAACCGGGCGTCGCGCCTGTGAAAATCGCCTCGCCTTGACATAGTGTACATGTGACACCATATTGGTGTTGCATGGACACGAACTCGCGAGTGGCGGCTGCTTCGGTGATCGGCGCGCGGCATCAGCGCGCCGGGCGCAACGGTCAGGACGCTGCGGTCGCCCTGGTCAGCGGCGACGTCGCGGTCGCGGTGGTCTGCGATGGCTGCTCGAGCGGTGCGAGCTCCGAAGTCGGGGCGCGTCTCGGCGCACGGCTGTTCGCCGAGGCGCTCGCGGCGAAGCTGGCGGCGGGCGCGTGCGTGCGCGAGCGCTCGACCTGGGAAGCGGTCCGCGCCGAGGTCGCGCGCACGCTCGCCGGCGTGGTCGGTGGCGCCATCGTCGATGCCGAGGCGGTCCACGCCACGCTCCTGTTCACGATCGTCGCGGCCGCGGTCACCGGCGAGGGCGCGGCGGTGTGGGTGCTCGGCGATGGCACGTACAGCTGCGATGGCCGGGTCGAGATCCTCGGCCCGTTTCCCGACAACCAGCCGCCGTACCTCGCGTACGACCTGATCGGCTCGCCGCAGCCCGCGCACTTCGCGGTGCTCGAGGATGTCAGACGGATCGTCGTTGCGACGGACGGTGTCGCAGATCTCGATCACGACCTCGGGGTGTTCGGCGCCGCGGCGCTGGTCGCGCACCCCGACCTGTTGCGCCGCCGGCTCGTCCAGCTCGCGCAGCACGACGAGCGGATCGACTGGGCCGAGCGCCGCGTGATCCGCACGCCGGCCATGCTCCAGGACGACTGCGCGATCGCGATCATCGAGCGAGGTGACGCGTGAACGTGTTCGTCGACGGAACGAAGGTCGCGTTGACCCCCGCGAAGTTGCTCGGTCAGGGCGGCGAGGCGGAGGTCTACGACCTCGGCGACGGTCGCGTCGTCAAGTGGTGGAAGCCGGCGGACCACGCCGACTTCGACGGGCTGCCCGATGCGCAGGCCGCCGCGCGCGCACGGATCGCTGAAGCCCCGGCGAAGCTGCGGGCGTTGCCGGGCAACCTGCCGGCGGCGGTCGTCGCGCCGTGCGGGCTCGCGCTGGCGAAGAAGGGCGGCGGCGACGTCGTCGGTTACGTCATGCCGAAGGTCGCGGGCACGCCGCTGCACTCCTATGGCGAGCTGAAGTGGCGGCGAGATCATCCAGTCCCGGGCGGCGACGTCGTCGCGGCATTGCTGACGCTGCACGACGCGATCGCGGGGCTGCATCGCGCCGGCGTCGTGATCGGCGACTGCAACGATCTCAACGTGCTCGTCGCCGGTCGCGCCGTCCATCTGATCGACGTCGATAGCTACCAGTTCGGCGGCTATCGCTGCGCGATGTTCAGCGAGCGGTTCGTCGATCCGCGGCTGTGCGATCCGCAGGGCTTTCTCGTCCGGCCGCACGACCACGATGGCGACTGGTTCGCGTTCGCGGTGATGGCGTTTCGCTCGCTGCTCGGCGTCGGCCCGTGGGGTGGCGTCCACGCGAAGTGTCCCGCGGGCTCGCGCCCGGCTCGCCGGCTGAGCGTGCTCGGCGCCGACATCACGTACCCGCGCGCGGCGCGCCCGCTCGCGATCCTCCCCGACGATCTGCTCGGCACGTTCCGCCAGATCTTCGAGCACGACCTCCGCGGCCCGTTTCCGCGCGCCGCGCTCGAGCGCCTGCGCCTGCAGCCGTGTGCGACCTGCGGCGACGAGCACGCGCGCGTGCGCTGCCCGAGCTGCCAGACCCGCGCGCATGTTCCGCCGGCGCAGGTCCTCGGCGCGCTGCGCTGGCAGCTGCTCGCCCAGGCCCCCGAGCTCGCGACCCAGGAGGTCCAGCCGAACCTCCTCGCGGCCGCGGCCCGGCACGCGCGGTTCGGCGTGCCGGCCGTGTGGCTCGCGGGCGATGCGCTGATGCGCTCGACCGTGCTCGGCCCCGAACGGATCGGCTCGGTGCTCGCCGGTCTCACCCGCGCGTGGGTCGGCGCGAAGCTCGGCGTCGGGTTCTATCGCGCCGGCGGCTACGCGGTCGGGTTCGTGTTCCGTCCCGATCGCGGCGCGCTCGACGATCGGGTCCAGCTGCCGAAGCTGCGCGGCCAGCTCGTCGACGCGCACGCCGTGATGGGCGACGACCGCGCCTGGCTGTTCCTCACGCTCGCCGACGCCGGCAAGCTCGTCACGACCTGCGTCGTGATCGGTGCCGACGCGCGCGTCCTCGCCGCCGAGCCGATCCACGATCAGGCGTGGCTCGCGGGCGCGGGTGGCGCGTGCGCCGCCGGCCCTCATCTGTTCGTGCCGACCGACGACGGCATCGCCCGCATCGAAGTGGTGCAGGGCGCGATCGCGCAGACCCGCACGTTCCCCGAGACCGCATCGCTCGTCGGTGCCGGTGATCGGCTCGCGCTCGCGACCGGCGGTATCGCCGTCGCGCGCCGGCGCGATGCACTCCTCCTCCAGCTCACGTGAAAGGACCTATGAAGCAACTGCCCGTTCCCTCCCACTTCGATCCGAAACGCGCCGCTGTCTGGGACTTCCGTCCCGACGCCGCCACGCTCGCTACCTCCGCCGCCGCGTGGAAGGCGCAACACGCGATCAAGCCGGCCGCCGCCGACGAGACGCGGATCCATGTCCTCCTGATCGACGTCCAGAAGGACTTCTGCTTCCCGGAAGGCACGCTGTACGTCGCGGGGCGCAGCGGCACCGGCGCGATCGATGACTCGCGCCGGATCGCCGAGCTCGTCTATCGCAACCTGTCGGTGATCACCGACATCACGACGACGCTCGACACCCACCTCGCGTACCAGATCTTCTTCGCGAGCTTCTGGCTCGATCGAGGTGATCAACCGCTGCAGGCGTTCCGCACGATCAGCGCCGACGAGATCGCGAAGGGCGACGTCCGCCCGAACCCCGCGATGGCGAAGTGGCTGTGCGGCGGCAACTACACCTGGCTGTGCAAGCAGGTCGAGTACTACTGCCGCGAGCTCGAACGCGCCGGCAAGTACCAGCTCTACCTGTGGCCGCCGCACTGTCTGCTCGGCTCCGACGGTCACGCGCTCGCCGGCGTGATCCACGAGGCGCGGATGTTCCATTCGTACGCGCGGACCGCGCAGTCGAACATCGAGGTCAAGGGCGGCAATCCGCTGACCGAGAACTACTCGGTGCTCCGGCCCGAGGTGACGTCGCGGTTCGACGGCATGCCGCTCGGCCAGCGCAACACCCAGTTCGTCCACACGCTGCTCACCGCCGACGCGGTCGTGATCGCGGGCCAGGCCGCGAGCCACTGCGTGAAGAGCACGATCGACGATCTGCTCGCCGAGATCGTCGCGCAGGACGCGGCGCTCGCGAAGAAGGTCTACCTCGTCACCGACTGCATGTCGGCGGTGACGGTCCCCGACGGCAAGGGTGGCTTCGTCGCCGACTTCACCGACGACGCGACCCACGCGCTCCAGCGGTTCGCCGCCGCGGGCATGAACCTCGTGAAGTCCACCGATCCGATCGCCAGCTGGCCGGGCATCCGGCTCTAAGGAATCCCATGAACAACGACGATGATGATGACAAGATCAAGAAGCTGCTCGAGGACGCGCACCAGAAAGGCGCGCTCTCGGCGAAGTCGCTGAGCACGCTCGACGTGATCGACGTCGGCGCCCAGATCCAGTCCGGGCTCGGCGTGACGATCGACGACGTCACCGCGAGCGAGGTCGTCCTGCTGACGATGATGCCGGACGACTCGGCATCGATCGCGTCGGCCGGCAACACCGACGCGGTCCGCGACGGCCACAACTTCGTGATCGACGCGCTCAAGCGCTCGAAGCAATCCGGCGAGGTCCTCGCGCACACCCGCTACCTCAACGGTCACGTGCTGTGCCCGTACACCGCGCTCGATCACGCGGTCGTGATGACGAAGGCGAACTACGATCCGGTCCACGGCACCCCGCTGTTCGATCAGACCTGCGTGCTCCTCGGCACCGTGATCCTGAAGACCCAGGAGCTCCAGCAGGCCGGCATCGCGGTCCGCACCGTCACGCTGATCATCACCGACGGCGGCGACTACGGCTCGACCCGGTGCAAACCCGCCGACGTCAAGGCGCTCGTCACCGACCTCCTCGCGCAGGAGAACCACATCGTCGCGGCGATGGGGATCTCCGACGGCACGACCGACTTCAAGAAGGTGTTCCAATCCATGGGCATCCCCGATCGCTGGATCCTCACCCCCGGAAACTCCGCCTCCGAGATCCGCCGCGCGTTCCAGGTGTTCTCGCAATCCGCCGTCCGCGCCTCGCAGGGCGCCGCCCAGCTCGGCGGCTTCTCCAATTAGGGACGGTCTACAGTTAGGCAAGTGACGACGGCGTAACCCCGCCAAACATCAGGCCTCGAATTGGGGACGGTCTACAGTTGCGCAAGTTCGCCGCGAAATCCCGCGCCGATTCGCGAACTGCAGGCTCGCCGCGCCGGAACTTGCGCAACTGTAGACCGTCCCTAATTGGGCACTAGCTGTTTCGCGTAGTTCGCCGATCGAACTTGCGTAGTTGTAGACCGTCCCTATTTCGAGAGGCCGACGGCGGCGGCGACCTCGTCGCGGTATGCGAGCCACGCCGCGAGCGTGCGCTCCATCGCGGCGATCACGCCGGGGTAGTCGGCGGGCGCGACGTGATCGAAGCAGCGCCACGCGGCATGGCGGTGCGAACCTTCGACGCGGCGATGCGCTTTCGTCAACGCGAGCGCGTCGAGCGGCAGGCCGTAGTAGACGACGAGCGGGTGCTCTTCGAGCGGCGGGGCCTCGCGCTTGGGCGCATGGGGATCGAGCTCGCCGCGCTCCTTGTCGGTGCCCTCGAGAAAGATCGTGGTGACGGCGGCGGCCTGGGCCCAGCCGTGGCGCTGGGTGTGCTCGTCGATCACGGCGCGAAACGCGCGCGCGGCAGGCGCGAGCTCGATGTGGGCGAACCGCGCGAGGTCCATGCCGAGCCCGCGCGGATATTCGAGGAACAGCTCCGGGTGGGGCTTGCCGGCGATCTTGCCGCCGGTCTCTTCCTCGTAGAGGTTCTCGGCGAGATCGCGACGAACCTCCGCGATGGGGCACTGGACGTACGCCCAGCCGACGAGCACGGGGAAGTCGCGGACGTAGGTCGCGTACTCCTGCTCGAAGTGGATGTGAAGCGTCTCCTTCGGCACGGTGCCGTCGCCGAACCTGGGCCACGCCCAGTGGACCTTGCGCTCCATGATCTGGAGCAACGCCTCGCGAAATTCAGCGCGGTTCACTCGACGAGCTTAGCATCCAGCTCGAGATGGAGACCGCTCGCGCCGGGCAGCAGCGTGGGCACGACGCCGCGGATCTGGAGCTTTCCGGGAAGGTCGCCGGTCGACAGCTCGCGATCGACGAAGAGGGTGTGGAGAAGCCCGGTGAACGCGGTCGTGAGCGCACCGTCGAAGTCGGCGCCGCGGGTCGCGAGCGCGTCGACGAGATCTGCATAGCAGGGCACGAGCGTCGTCGGCGAGCGCTCGCACGCGAGCTCGAGTGCGCCGAGCTTGACCGTCGAGGTCAGGTCGCGCGCGACCCGGAGCTCGAGCGCACCGTACACGCGGCCGACCGTGAGCCCGTGATCGTCGAGGTTGACCCGCGCGTCGGCGGCGAGGCGCAGGTGATCGCCCGCGGGCTCGACCACCGGCGGCAGCGCGAGCCGCAACGGCGACAACCGCACGGTGAGAAATTCCTGCACGGTCGGATCGGCGTTGAACTTGCGATCGAGCCCGACCTCGGCGAGCCGGCGGTCGAGCCAGCCGGTGCGCCACAGCTCGTAGAGCAGCGCGTTCAACGCGTCGACATCGAGCTCGATCGCGAGCGGACCACTGGTCGCCGCGACCGTCGCGGGCCTCGCGATCCGTGGCGGCAGGATCCCGGCGGGTGCGTGCCCGAGCCGGACCGCGAACGGCAGCGCTCCGTACGCGCGGTCGCGGATCTCGACCGGGTCCTTGCAGAACGTGAACGCGAGCTGCTGATCCTTGTCGAGATCGAACGGCGGCGGCGGCGACAGCGCGGTGACGAGCATCGCGTCGAGCTCGTGGTTCGCGAGCCGGGTCGCGAGCTTGCTGGTCAGATCGACCTTGCTGTTGAGCCACTGGAGCACGCCGTTCGCGACCTCGACCTGGGCGAACGCGTGGACGCGAAAGTGCAGCTCGGTGTCCGCCTGCTCGGGGATCGCGGCGAGGACGAGCGGGACGGTGACCCGGTCGAACACGATCCGCGCGCTCGCGCGCAGGTAGCCATGGGGTGCCCCCTGCGCACCGACGAGCGCGGCGTCGTAGAGGTGAGTCTCGAACCGCGCCCATTCGAGCGAGAGCTTGTCGATCCGCTTGTACTTGCCGATCGGAAAGATCTCCTCGCCGCGGAGCTGGGCGTCGAGCAGCTTCAGCATCGCTGGAGCGATGCCGGCGTCGAGCAGCTGCTGGCCGACGATCACCCGGCCGCTGCACGCCGGCGCGTCCGGATCCTGGAACGGCCCGGCGAGCTGGCTGGCGCCGACCTCGCGCGCGAACCCACCGCGATACGCGATCCGCCAGCGGTTGCGGCGCAACCCGGGACCGCTCGCATCGGCGGTCGTGACCACGCGCGCGGCGATCGCGTCGGGCACCGTCCCGGCGAGCGATAGCGGCGTCGCGAGCTCGACCACGAGGTCCTGACCGGCGCTGCGCTCGGCGAGCGCGACGAACCCGATCGCGTGGAGCGCGACGATCACGACGCCGGCGAGTGCCTTCACAGCCGGAACACCACGAGCACGGTGACGAGCTCCCACCCGACGACCCACAGCGTGCACGCGACGACGCTCGCGGTCATCCCCCGCGTCACGTCATCTGCCTCGGGCTTCGCCGACCCGCCCTTCGCGACCACGTCGCTCGCGATGCCCCACGCGTAGATCCACGCGAGGAACACCGCGCGCACCGCGTAGCGCAACCGCTCCGGGCGAGGATCCAGCAGGTCACCGGTGAGCAGCTCCCACGCGTGCGGCACGCCGTACGCGCGGCACACGAGCAGGCCGCCGCAGATCATCCCGAGCGCGAACAGCGCCGCGACCATCAGGTACGTCACCGCGATCACCACCCACGCCGGCGCCCACAGGTACGCGCGGCGATCGACGCCGAGCGCGTCGAGCGCGAGCGTCTGCTTCGTGAGGCCCATCGAGCCGAGCCACGCGTTCGTCGCACTTCCCGACGCGGCGACGAACAGCAACGCGGACAACGCCGGCGCGAGCGCGACGACATGCGCACCACCGATCTGGCGGAGCAGCGCATCCGGCCGCACGCCCGCACCGCCGACCTTGCTGATCACGAACAGCACGGTGTAGCCGATCAGCGTCGACACGATCGCGTAGAACACGAGCGGGCGGAGCAGGGTCTGGAGCACCACGCGCTTCGCGATCACCGCGAAGTCGCGCGGGTACTTCACGAGCTGCTGCGGCGCGAGCCACGCCGCGATCGCCGCGACGCGGAACGGCGCGAGCACCGGCTCCGCGACGCGCGCGAGCTTCGCCGCGAACGGGCGTACCGGCACTGCGCCCTGCGGCGGTGGCTTGTCCCCGTGCTGCTCGAGATGATCGACCAGCGTGGCCTCGAGCTCGACGAGCCACTTGCCGCGCTCCTCCGGCGCGTGCCCCGGATCCTCGAGCGCGCCCGGCCAGCGATCCGCGAACAGCTGATCGAGCTTGCGATCCGCGAGCGAGAGCAGGAACAACCGATCCGCGACGCCCGCCGCGAGCGCGACGTCGTGGGTGACGACGATGACGGAGATCCCGAGCGCCTTGACCTGTTCGCGGATCAACCGCGCGAGCACGCGGACGCGATGCGGATCGAGTCCGACGCTCGGCTCGTCGAGGAACAACAGCTTGCGCCGGCTCGCGAGTACGCGCGCGACCGCGACGCGCTGAGCCTGGCCGCCCGACAACCGCGTCACCGGCGTGCCCGGTTCGCCGAGCTGCTTCTCGAGCCCGACGCGCTCGAGCCACGCGGTCGCTTCTTCGACATCGCCGCCGCCGTGGCGCAGCGCGAGCTCGAGGTTGCCGCGGACGTCGAGGTGATCGAACAGCGCACCGCGCTGCGGGACGAGCCCGAGCTGACCGCGATCGAGGTCGAGCTCCGCCGTGACGACCTCGAAGCCCGCCGCCTCGAGCTCGTCGCGCTCGAACAGCACGCGCGCGAACGTCGACTTGCCCGCGCCCGAGCCGCCGAGCAACACCACGACCTCGCCGGCACCGATCTCGAGGTCTATTCCATCGATCAGCACGCGCCCGTCGGGGAGCGCGACGCGCAGGCCACGTACCGCGAGCGTCACTACCGCAACGGTACCCCAGCTCGCGACGACACGCCTACATCCGGGCCGTTGCAGGCGATCGCGCAAGTGCTCGCGCCGGCACGTCAAGCGAAAACGGGAACCGCACGCGAAAGCGGATGTCTCAATCTTCGATCGCAAGGCACGTCGCCGAGCGGTCACACAGCGGCCGAAGAAGCTGCGCCGTCGTGCGTTCGAGTGAACGCGTGGACGTGCGCAGACCGGCCGGTGGCAACGGGCGCGTCGCGCCGAAGGGTTCCCCATGTCTGCTCTCGCCCTCACGTTCCGTATCTTCCGAGGTGACCAGCTCCTGCGCGAAGAGACGCTCCGCCAGGGCGTCATCAAGATCGGCAAGGTCGCCTCCGCTCATCTCCGGATCGACGACGACTCGGTCAGCCGGATGCACGCGATCCTCGAGGTCGACACGCGCGGCGAGGTCCACGTGATCGATCTCGGCTCGACCCGCGGCACGTTCATCAACGGCCACAAGGTCAACAAGGCCAAGCTCGAGTCCGGCGATGCGATCCAGATCGGCGACCTTCGCATCGAGGTCGCGTTTGCGCGCACCGATGAAGTGCTCGCGAAGCCGGTGGTCGTCGCCGCGGCGCCGCCGCCGGTGCCCGTCGCAGCGAAGCCGGTCGTGCCCGCATACGCGTTCACCGCGGCGCCCGGCGAGGATGACCTGACCGGCGCGAAGGCGATCGAGGTCGCCGCGATGCTCGGCGATTCGGTCGTCGGCGTGAAGCACTGCATGGATCCGAAGAGCGGCAAGGTGTCGAGCAAGACCTACGGCCTGTTCGCCGCGGGCGCCGCGTGCCTCGTCGCGTCGGCGATCGCGTTCGGCGCATCCGTCCACACCGCCGCGTACAACAAGGGCGGGCTCGACTACACGACCCACGTCCTCAAGCGGCCTGCGTACTCGTACCGGCCCGCGACGCTCGACCCGGCGTTCGACTGGATCGCGTTCGGCGGCCTCGCGTTCGGCGTGTCGTCGCTGATCGCCGGGCTCGCCCGGATGCGCGGCGAGAAGCGCACGCCGTACTTCCGGATCGGTACCGCCCCCGAGGTCGAGCTCGCACTCGAGTCGGCGCCGTCTCCGAGCTTCCCGCTCGTCGCGCCGTCGGCCGATGGCGAGGACTTCGTCTTCAACTACAGCGCCGGCATCGAGGGCGAGCTCACGCTCGACGGCAACACGATGTCGCTCGCGGACCTCGCGGCGTCGGGACGCGCGCGGCCGTCGCTGACCACCGCCGGAGCGCTCGAGCTTCCGATCCCGTCGCGCGCCAAGATCCGCGCGCGCTCGGGTCAGACCACGTTCGTCGTGTCGGCCGTGCCCCGCCCGCGCCAGCAGCCGCTGTCGCTGGTCGGCGCGCTCGAGAGCCGGACGATGAAGTACTTCGCGGGCTCGCTGGCTGCGCACCTCGCGCTGATCATTTTCCTCGCGCAGATCCCGCTCGAGGACTCCGCCTCGGCGTTCGAGGCGCGCTCCGACGAGCTCCCGACCGTCGCGATCACCGGCACCGAGCACGAGACGATGCCCGACAAGCCGGATCCGGCCGAGGGGAGTGCCACCGGTGACCCGGGCGACGAATCACAGAAGATGGCGCTCGAGCCGGGCGCCGCGGGCAACCCAGCCTCGACCGAGCAGAACAAGCGGATGGCCGTGAAGAACAATGGTCTCGACTCCCCGCAGATCGCTCGCGAGGCCGCCATCGAGGAGGCGCGCACCGCCGGCATCCTCGGTTCGATCAGCTCGGCCGACAGCTTCCACGCGCTTGCCGGCATGTCGGACCTCTCGAACGGAATCGACTCGGTCAACGCCTACGGTCAGATGTTCGGTGCCGAAGCGGGCGAGGCCTACGGCGCGTTCGGCATGTCGGTCAGCGGGTTCGGGCGCGGCGGTGGCTGCACCCAGGAGCCTTGCGGTCTGATCGGCATGGGCGGTCGCTACAACACGATCTCGAACGGTCACCACGCCGGTCAGGGCGGTTGGGGCCCGGGCGGCGGCATCGGTGGACCGATGCGCCATCACGAGGCGGGCATCCCGCGCCCCATCCTCGGTCAGGCGACCGGCACCGGCGACCTCGACCAGGCGACCATCCGCCGCTACATCAAGCGCAACATCGAGAAGATCTCGTACTGCTACGAGCACGAGTTGCTCGCGCACCCCGCGATGGAGGGCTCGGTCCTTGTCCAGTTCTTCATCACGCCGACCGGTACGGTGACGGGCTCGAAGGGCAGCGGCTTCGACGGCAAGGTCGCGAGCTGCGTCGCCGAGGTCGTCGGCAACATCGAGTTCCCGCGCCCGAACGGGGGTGGCGTGCAGGTCAACTACCCGTTCACGTTCCACGCCGCCGGGCACTGACGGGTTAAGCTGGTCGGGTGTCCGACCGACTTCGGGTGGCGTTGACGGAGGTCTCGATCGCCGCGAGTGCATTCTCGGAATCGACGACGGACTACGACGAGCTGCTGAAGGCGATCACGAGGTCCTGCGCGCGCGCCCTCAAGGCGACCTGCACGCTGGGCCTGTTCGACGAGACCGGGGTGATGATCACCCCGGTCGCTGCGTTTGACGCGGATCCGCGCGTGGTCGAGGTGTTCGCGCCGATGCTCCACCGGCCGCGTCGCTACGACGAGTCGCTCGTCGGTCAGCTCTCGCCGGCGACCGGGAACGCGTTCCTGCCGGCGTTCGACCTCACGACGCTCGGCCCGCGGATCGCCCCCGACACGTTCCGGTTCCTGTCGGACATCGGCGTCAGCGGGTTCATCACGATCACGATGCGCGTGCGTGGCGAGAACCTCGGGATCCTGAGCGTGCTCCAGCACGACCGGAGCCGGCCACCGCTCGATGAATTCGATCGCGAGATCGCGAACCACCTCGCGAACCTCGCCGGGTTCGCGCTGGCGAACGCGCGGCTGTTCCGGCGCGCGCAGCAGGAGCTCGCGGGTCGGCTGTCGGCGGAGCAGGTCAGCGAGCAGCTGCGGGAGTCCGAGTCCCGCGCGGTCGAGGCAAATCTGTTTCTCGACGCGGTGCTCGAGAACATCCCGGCGATGGTGTTCGTGAAGGAGGCCGCGCAGCTCTCGTTCGTGCGGTTCAACCGCGCCGGCGAGGAGCTGCTCGGGATCCCGCGGATGGAGATGATCGGCAAGACCGACTTCGACTTCTTCCCGACGAGCGAGGCCGAGTTCTTCGTCGCGAAGGATCGCGAGACCCTGCGCAACCGGCACATGGTCGACATCCCCGAGGAGCCGATCCAGACCGCGAGCGGCGAGCGCTGGCTGCACACGCGCAAGGTCCCGGTCGTCGATGATCGCGGCGAGCCGCGCTACCTCGTCGGGATCTCGCACGACATCACCGACCTCAAGCGCGACATGGCGGCGCTCGAGCGCGCGCGCGACCACGCCGAGCGTGCGAACGCCGAGCTCGAAGCGTTCAGCTACTCGGTCGCCCACGATCTGCGCACGCCGCTCCGCGCGATCGACGGGTTCTCCCAGGCGTTGCTCGAGGACTTCGCGGATCGGCTCGACGAGACCGGGCAGGGCTACCTCACCCGCGTGCGCGGCGCGGCGCAGCGGATGGCGATGCTGATCGACGACCTCCTGAAGCTGTCGCGCGTGACCCGTGCACAGCTGAACCGCCAGACCGTCGATCTCGGCGACCTGTTTCGCGCCATCGTCACCGCGCTCCAGCGCGACGCTCCCGCGCGCGAGGTCGAGGTCGCGGCGACCGGTGACCTCGTGACGCGGGCGGATCCGAAGCTGCTCTCGATCGCGCTCGACAACCTCCTCGGCAACGCGTGGAAGTTCACCGCGCGAGCGCCGGTGGCCAGGATCGCGCTGAGCGCGGAGGATCGCGACGGGGAACGAGTGTATTGCCTCGCGGACAACGGGGTCGGCTTCGACATGGCGTACAGCCACAAGCTGTTCGGTGTGTTCAACCGCCTCCACACGGATCAGGATTTTCCTGGTACCGGCGTCGGGCTCGCGACCGTCCACCGCATCATTTCTCGCCACGGTGGGCGCGTGTGGGCCTTGGGTGAGGTTGGCAAGGGGGCGAAGTTTTGCTTCACGTTGGGTGATACTAGAGGCCCATGACCGACCGCGTGATCCTGCTCGTCGAAGACAATCGCGACGACGAAGAGCTCACGCTGCGGGCGCTCGCGAAGAGCAAGATCACGAACCCCGTGGTGGTCGTGCGCGACGGCGTCGAAGCGCTCGACTGGATGTTCCGCCGCGGCACGCACGCGAACCGCGCCGACCACGAGGTCCCGCAGGTCGTGCTGCTCGATCTGAAGCTGCCGAAGATCGACGGCCTCGAGGTCTTGCGCGAGCTCCGCGCGAACGAGGCGACCAAGCTCGTGCCCGTCGTGATCCTGACCTCGTCGGTCGAGGAGCAAGATCTCGTGCGCGGTTACGGGCTCGGTGCGAACAGCTACATCCGCAAGCCCGTCGACTTCACCCAGTTCGTCGAGGCCGTGCGGCAGCTCGGGTTGTACTGGCTCGTGCTCAACGAGCCGATCCCGCGCTAGCCACGTGCACGTCCGTCACTCGAGCACGGTCGTGGTCTCGGAATCACCACGGCGGAAAGGACTTCTTGGGACAGAGACGATAGGGCGCGGGCCGACGCCAAAGCTCGGGGAAGGCGCCAGATGCTGGTCGTTCACCTCATCGCCCTGCATCGCGAACGAACGCTTCCCGCCTTTCCCCATCCATCGCGTCGGCCCGCGAACGATCGTCTGGCTCAAGACATCCTCTGCGCCATGGC
>Ga0307509_10001291_pt1 | contig 42518 bp, 32 predicted proteins | sample 10_EM_MG_FD_202245 | JGI IMG/M metagenome (GOLD analysis project Ga0307509, IMG submission 202245) | Populus trichocarpa ectomycorrhiza microbial communities from riparian zone in the Pacific Northwest, United States - 10_EM | ecosystem: Host-associated > Plants > Roots > Unclassified | place...
CTTTCGGAGTCTCGGTTGATTTCCTTTCCTTTCCTTACTAGAATGATTTGCTTCAGGAAGTTTTTATATAAAGGTTTCCCTTAGGATCGCCACATTATTTTTTATTCAAGCTTATATAATTATTAAATTTAATATTTATTTTAAATTTTGAATTTGTGGCTTTTGGTTTACACCTCCTTTTTTATAAATTTGCTAGTTATCCTTAATAACCCCTTTTAATTACTTTGATGTTATTACTATATTGTCATCGATACTTTTATATTGTTTATTTGTGTAATTTGTATTTTTTTGTAATTAAATAATTTTAATCTAAAAATAAAATCAAATTTATATTCCGTAGGAATAGTTTTAACCTCAATTTTTATTAATATATTACACTTCAATAAATTTTCAATTATTTAATTTTGAACTCTTCATATTATAAACGAGCCCTTCCAGATTCGAACTGGGACCACCTCAATTGACAATCGAGTGCTCTACCTATTAAGCTAAAAGCCCTATATTAAGTTTATAATTTTGTTTTGTTTTAAATAAAGAATTTAATAACTTATTTATGTTCTGCAGCTTAGCTTTAGCAGCAGCACTGAGCTACAAGAGCGAGGTGACTCGAACACCTACCGATGATTTTGGAGATCGCCATACTAACCAATTGATACTACACTCTTAGACTTTAATTTATATTCTTTTAAAGAAACTTATTCAATAAAAACAAATATTTTTATTTTATGAAATTAATTTGTAATTAGAGATTTTTATTAAATTAAAATTTTACCTAAAGTGGGGTTAATATAATTTTAATTATATTTAATCTTATACTAGTATTTTAATAATATATATTACTTAATATTTATTTATTAATTCCAAATCTTTCAAATATAATATCAACTAAATACGGATGTACAGAGTATGTTTTATTATTAACTTCAATAAAATATTGACCAGCCGGTGCATCAGAACATCGAATATAACCTAATTTACCAGATTTATTATCAAACATATCAAGAAAAACATCTTTATTTTCAATATCATAACCATCACAAGGAATTACTAGATAATCCTGAAAGCTCTGAAGAATTATTAATTGATCTTTAAATTCTTCTAAAGCATCACAATGTATAGTTGTAAAGATATAATTATAAATATTTGTAAAGCTATTACCATTTAAATTATATATAAAGAGACCTAATACTATAACAAAAACTGTAAAAAAAAGTAAATTTAAAACTAATTTTTTTAAGAACATTAATTATTTTTAATTTTAATAAAAATTATAGATGCAATGCAAAGAATTACATTCTATAACCTTTAATTTTGATTTTTTATGAAATATTAAATTTTAATAATGAAATTGAGCTAAAAATTAATATTTTTATATTAAGTTAATAATTAATTTAACTTAAATGTTAATATATTATATTTAAATAATATTATTAAGATTTTATTTTGTATGACACTATGACTATGTATTTTATTTATATTTTAATTTGTTTTTATAATTAAGCCCAAGAAGATTTGAACTTCTACAGATTCCCTATCAAATTTTTATTCTACCCTTAAATTATAGGCTTTATTTTGTTATTTTTATGAAATATAATTTACCTTGTGGTTATTTTTTTTTATTTGCCACAATAATAAAATTAATATTTAAGATAAATAAAATTTAATTCTTTAAATATTTTATTTACCTCTATAATAATAAACATATTTTTTATTACTAATCTCTACTTTTAATAATAATTTTGTAAAATTAAATTTATTTTGGAGATATATTATCTTAAAAGATAAATCTAGATTAATATAACAAATCCAAAGGTTCTAAAGCTAGTAATCAAATTAGAAGTTATTCTACGACTACTAGAAATAAACATTGGTCTCAAGGTTTAATTACCCCCTTATCACTTGTAAATAAAAAGGTAAATTAATATTAAAAAATCCAGCACCAATATTTACTATGGATATTGAAACAATAGAATATAATAATATTCAAACCCCTATTGCAATAAGCAGTTGTGGAGTGAATAATAGTAAAGTTGAAAGTAAATTATTTATTATTGATCATTTATTATTACAACAAAATTAGGATTTAGCAGTTAAAGAATTATGGAATAAATATTTTAATTATTTAGAAAATTTAGAATTGAGTAGTGCTAAATTAACAATCTTTGCACACAATTTAGGTGATTTTGATGGTTATTTTCTTTCTTTTATTTTGGATATTTACTTAATTTATTAAATTTATTTTTAGATAAAAAAATGGTGCCTAGGTTTAACCTGTTTTATAATTCTTAAATTAATTGTCTAGGGGATTAAAATTTAATATATAATATAATACTTATTTATATAATTATAAGAGCCTGTTTAATATAGCTCTGGTGATCGGATATCACTCCGACCAGCTAGCGCAAGTAAAACAGAGTATATAAGTTATATTAATGTAATATTATTAGAAAATATATCTTTAAAAAGATTTAAGTTAAGTCCTTTTGTATCTATAATATAGTTTATATTAGTAAAATAAATTATATTCTAATACTAAGTATAACATATATATAAAATACTATTGTCATATTATTTAATAACAATAAAAGGCTGAGATTCTAAAAATTAGTAAGCCAGGTATAGGATTCTAATCTCTTAAATTTTAATTATTTAAACAAACGTTTACTGTGACCCACCTTACCTAGGTGCTATCTTTCGGAATAGCAGGAAATGGTATACTTTAATTACATAAGCATAAATTAGGATAAGCAATAAAGTGTTAGATAATTATATTATTTAAAATATTATAATTAAATTAAATTTGATTATTTGTTTTCTATAGTTTTACCATAAATTTATTTATTTATTTTAATATTACCTAAATTAACCTTTGACCTTTCTTAAGTAAAGTTATTAAAAAGGATTTATTAATTATTATACTTTTTAATATATAAATTAATATAAACCTATTACTAGTGGTAAAGTTTTATATATTTTATATTCTTTAAATACAGAATTAGTATTCTAATAGAGATTATTAAAAATAAGGGTAAAATCAGAGAATTGAACTCTGAACATCGTCGCCACAAGACGTCATTTTACCATTAAACTAATTTTACCTCTTTTACTATAATAAATTTATTATAATATTTTAGTTTTAGAGATTATTTTATTTAAAAGAAGCAATTAATTTTAAAAGTTAACTGTATTAGAACATAGAACATAGAACAATAGACACTATTTTAAAAATATTAAAACAAAACAAATGTTAGCAGCTGCTAAATACTTAGGTGCCGGATTAGCTTGTTCAGGTTTAATCGGAGCTGGAGCCGGAATTGGATTAATTTTTTCTTCATTAATAGCATCAACAGCTAGAAACCCTCAAATAAGAGGACAATTATTTAGTTTTGCTATTTTAGGATTTGCCTTAGCTGAAGCTACTGGGTTATTTTCTTTAATGATTGCTTTCTTATTATTATACTCATAAATTTTTAATCAAATAAATTTTGATTTTTATAATTATTAATAAATAAGAATAACTAAAAATGAAAACACTTAAAATTAAAATAAATTTAAAATTTATTTTAAATTTTAATTTATTTTTATACATTATACTATATTTATTTAAAATTAAATAAATTTTAAAGAATTAATAAAAATAAAACCCCTTGACGCTTAAATCACCTACTGCCTTAGTAAACCTAAATTAAATTAGGCCTAAAAATAAAATCAAATAAAATAGAATTATAGACAATTACATTCTCAAGTTGGTGGTAAAAGAAAGAAGAAAGGGTTACTAAATAAAGGTTCGATTCCTTTACTTCTTAGATTTTATGGTGTCCAAATCAGAAGCCAAACGCTAAATATAATATAATTAGGCAAGGCTATGTTGGGAATTAGGGTAATATTTTACCATATTTACATAAAAGAATTGTTTAAGCTCAATCTTAGGATACTATATATATTTACAAAATATATTTACAGTATTGTCTCATAGTTTTATAAAAAAAATAAATAAAAATAAAATGAAATGAATTATTATATAATTCATTTTATATAATAAGCGAGGATAAAAAATCTAAGATTCTTTGATATTAAAAAGAAAATAAATAAAGTAAATAACCCTTCTACAGTGCTAAGCTGGTGAGGACAGGGCCTTAAACTCTTAAAATTTATTTTTATACTATCTATAGAATCTCTTTTTATAAAAAAATCTAAGGTTCTTTAATTTACTTTAAAAAATGTTAACAAATTTTTCAATCTTTAATACAATATATAACGATGCACCTCAACCTTGGCAATTAGGTTTTCAAGATAGTGCTTCACCAAGTTTCACAGGAATAGTAGAATTACATAATACTATTTTCTTCTTTTTAGTAGTTATTGCTGTAGGTATTTTTTGGGTTTTAGGTTCAACAATGTATTACTATAATTCTAAAAATTCTCCTATTATACATAAATATCTTAACCACGGTACTTTAATTGAATTAATCTGGACAATCACACCAGCATTAATCTTAATTACTATTGCTTTCCCTTCATTTAGATTACTTTATTTATTAGATGAAGTAGTTTCTCCAACAATAACTATTAAAGTTGTAGGACACCAATGGTATTGGTCATATGAATATTCTGATTATGTAAATGAAAGTGGAGAATCTATTGAATTTGATTCTTATATGATACCTGAATCTGATTTAGAATTAGGACAATTTAGAGTTTTAGAAGTTGATAACAAAGTTATTGTTCCTGTAGATACTCATGTTAGAATCATTGTTACGGGTGCTGATGTTCTACACTCTTTTTCTGTTCCTTCATTAGGAATTAAAATTGATACTGTACCTGGTAGATTAAATCAAACTTCTTTATTAGCTGAAAGAACTGGAACATTCTATGGTCAATGTTCTGAAATTTGTGGAGTATATCATGGATTTATGCCTATAGCTATTGAATCTGTATCTGTACAAGATTACTTAGCTTGGGTAGATGCTCAATAAATTTTTAATTATTTAATTAATTAATATTGTTTTATAGATTCTAATAATCTTATCCCCACCAGTTTCACACTGCTTACCTAGACCACCACCCAACCCAAAGGGTAGGATAGCCTAGGTAGGGTACTTATTATATATTTATATCTAAAAGAAGATATAATTATTATAAAACCAATAAAATAATAAAAAAATAATAAAAAAGTATATAATAACGAGTATAGTTAAATGGTATAACCTCTACCTTCCAAGTAGATATCATCGGTTCGAATCTGATTTCTCGTACAAACACTATAAATTATAGTATTGAGTAATGTTATTTATTAGTATCTTATTATTAATTATGGTTATGGCCATACCTTCTCTTAAAACACAAATATCACCAATTTTATTTCAGAGATTATCTTCTATAATTTTAATTTATGCCGGAGCATTATCATTAAATGCTTTATATATTCAGTCAATTGGATCAGGTATAGGTATTTATAGTGGATTATTCCATGTAACCTTTATATCTCAATTATTAGATATATTTATATACATTATAGGTGCAGCTATATTAATAGCTAGACCTTTACCTATATTTGTAAATTATACAAATTCTTCAATAATAGAAGAAAATAGTTATAAAAATTCAATAGAATATTGCTTACTAATAATGTTTAGTACATTAGGAGCTAGTTTATTAATATCTTCTTCAAATTTAATATCTATGTATTTAAGTATAGAATTACAATCATTTGCAATATATATTTTATCAACTTTATATAGAAATTCTGAATCTGCTACTAGTGCTGGATTAAAATATTTCTTATTAGGAAGTTTAGCTTCTTGTTTTATTTTATTAGGTTCAGGATTAATTTATACTTTTACAGGTTTAACTAATTTAGAATCAATTTATAATTTAATATCTGTAACAGGACCTAGTCAAATTTCTCAAGGTATAGCATTAGGATTTATTTTTATATTTTCAGGGTTTTTATTAAAAATCGCCGCAGCACCATTACATAATTGGGCACCAGATGTTTATGATGAAAGTCCTACAATTATCACAATATGGTTAACTATTATGCCTAAAATTTCTATTTTAATTTTTATTTTAGAAATCTTTACTCAAATAACATCAGTAAATCCAATTTTAGAAAGTTTAGATTCAATGGTAGGAGGTTTTGCAACTTATAATACAATAGGATTAAATACAATTAAGAATTTATTATTAATTAGTTCTTTATTTTCTTTAATCATTGGTACAGTAGTAGGTTTAGCTCAAACAAAAATTAAAAGACTATTAGCTTATAGTACAATTTCACATATAGGATTTATTTTATTAGCTTTAGCTATAAATAGTGAACAATCTATTGATTCATTTATTTTTTATATTATCCAATATACATTAACTAATTTAAATACATTCTTAATATTATTAGCTATAGGTTATATTATAAATAATAATACTATCTTTAATAAAGGTTCAGAAAAAGATATAAAATATATTTCTGAATTAAAAGGTTTATTCTTCTCTAATCCTATATTATCTATTAGTCTAACTATTTGTTTATTATCTATGGCGGGTACACCTCCTTTATTAGGATTTTTCTCTAAACAGTTTGTATTATATTCTGCTATTGAAAGTGGATATTACTTTATGGCAATATCAGGTATATTAGTAAGTATAATTAGTGCATCATATTATTTAAGAATAATTAGAATATTACATACTGAAACTGAATTAAATAAATCATTAAAGGCCGAAGGCCACAATGAAACAAATACAACTGTAGGAATTAGTAATATTCATAGTTTATTAATATCAAGTTTAACTTTATTAATATTATTCTTTGTCTTAAGACCATCTATATTATTAAAAAGTACACAATTACTATCATTAACTTTATACTCTTATTAATGAATACTATATTAATGTTATTTATATTTGTTCCTATTTTAGCTGTTTTATTATTAGGTTTAAATTTATTATTATCTACTCATAAACCTGATGAAGCTAAAGTATCTGCATATGAATGTGGATTTAGTCCTGTATATGGACAAACGAGATCTACATTTCAAATTCATTTCTTCTTAGTTGCACTATTATTCTTAATTTTTGATCTTGAAATTTTATTATTATTTCCCATAGCAGTTACTTTATATCAAGTAAGTATGTTTGGGTTTTCTGTAGCATTAATATTTTTTATTGTATTAACTATAGGATTTATCTTAGAAATTGGATCAGGAGCTATAAAAGTAACATCAAGTTATGTTGAAGAATTTTCAAATAAATAAAAATACATTTTTATCCCCCATTTTTTATTTAATTTAATTTTTTTTACATAAATTATAATTCTTTTTAAATAAAAGAAATGGATTAGAAATTAATCAAAATTCAAAAATAATAATCAAAACAAAACAAAATTATCTAATCCAGAGTTACAATATCAAGTCTTAAATTATATTAAGATAATAGAGGTGTGTCCTTATCCTAGCTAAAGCAATGAATTAATTAGGACTATCAATTATTAATTTAATTGATATTGATAAGTACAAACAAAGTTTTAAAATCAAACCGTGTTATACGGAAATAAATAATGTTATATAATGTTGGACCTTTCACCTTTTTTTAGTAGTACCTTAGGTACATTCTCTACAATTTTCACCGTTACAGTTTCTATTGCAATAACTTATAAATTTTATTTTTATGATAAAGAAATTACTTTATCTGATAAAGTAACACAAGTAGAAGCTGCTAGAGCACAAAAAGGTTTACCTTCTGAAGTTACAATAACTCCAGAAGATCTTAGATTAAACCCTGAATTAGCAGATATACTTGGTGTAACAGATGTTAATAATCCTATAAATATTACTTTAGAAACTCAGGCTCATTTAGAATATCATCAATTTCAAGATACTATTCAAGATCATAATAATTTTATAGAAAATACTGTAGAATTTTTATCTCAACTTACTATTAGTAATCTATCAGAAATTGTTACATATTTATTATCTTTATTTAATTTATAATTAAGTTTAATTTTTAAATAATTCTTTAATCCCCTGGTGCTCTCCGAGCTATGCTTATTAACTTCGATCAAGCAATAGCAAGGAGGATCCTGACAGCCATAGGCTGTATAAGCTCATCAGAGTATTGCTACTTGCATAGCAGTGCTGGGTTCACTCTTTATATTTATAATATTTTTATAAAATCTTTAAAGATACTCCTTAATATCTCAATTTATAAATAAGAATTCTTATTTATTATAATTATTATATTACTATATTATATTTTTATAATTATTATAGAGATAGCTTTAATTATTCCTATGTCTATTACCCTTGCTTTCTAAATTTAATTAGCAAGCTGAACTAGAACAAAGCAATCAAATAAAATAAATAGAATGCCACAATTAATTCCATTTTATTTTTTAAATCAATTATCATTTTCATTCTTAACTTTATTAGTTTTAATTTATGTATTTTCTAAATACATTTTACCTTTATTTACATTTCAACAAGTTATAAGAATGTATATTACAAAATTAAGTAAAAAAGCTTAATTATATTTAATTAATGTTATATAAATATTTATTAATCCCCCCGCGCTATTGCTAAAAATATCCAAACACCTCTACCCTTTTTAAATCTAAAAGGCTTAAATATTAATAATAAAAATAAAATAAAATAAATAAATAAATCTTAAAAGAGTAGATTAATTTATATCTACTAATATTTAATATTAAATATAAAAATGTATCAATTATATTAAACATCTATTTTAACTATAATAGTAAATCGAACAATGATTACAATAAAATAGAATGGAATATTAAATAACTAAGTAAATTAATAATACTTAGTCTTTGTATTAAATAATGTTGAAATTTAAATTTACTAAAACATAATTCTTATAACCAATGAAAAATATTAATGATAATTTAAATCCGATCTCACCTAAGCCTCAAAAAACTATTCTAAAAAGAGCAATTAATGGAATAATATCTGGTTGGAATATGCCAATATTGCCTGATAAAGTAGCAAAATTTGATAGTAATATTTATGTAAGAATATTTAAAGCCTTTGGTGCTTTAAGTACATTTTACATTCTTAGTGGTTTAGGATTGAGATCTTATCCTATTTACTTCTATATAGGTATAGCTTTATCTTTACCATATGTTATATATAGAATAGTTCTTGTTTTCTTTATAATTAAACAATATATATCTAATTTAAAGAATGGTAAATATATTGTTAAAAATTCACCTTTAGATAAGTTCCAAACTATTTTTAAATTTACTATGGGTTCATTAAAAACTATAAGTAGTGCTACAGTAGGAACAGGTTTCACTGTTGCTTTAATGTACGAGTTAGATGATATTTTAGCTGAAGAAGGTAAATCTAGATATTTTATACCAGCTATTAAAAATAAATTAACTGAATTACATTTAAATGATTCAATTGTTTATGCTTTAAAAAGATTAGGTATAGAAGATTTAAACAGAGAATCAATTAAAAATTTAGATCTTACTCAATTAAATGAAGTTTCAAAAAAAGAATTTGAAAGTGAAACAGGTATGAATGTAGTTGAAGCCCAAAAAATATTTAATTATATAATGGAAAATAGAAAACAATTAGAGTTTAAAAATGAAATAGATCAACTTATAAAAAATGATCCTTTTTCTACTAAAAAATAATATAATTATTATTTCCCCCATCTCCGCATTGCTTACCTTGCTAAAGTAATCTTATCTATTATGCCCTTACCTTATGCACAGTCACTGGTTCCTAGCTAAAGGTTAATATAAATTAAGGTAGGCTTTATAAAATAGTTGGGATTAATTTTAAAATAAAAGAGAAGTAAATAATCAAGTAAAAATACTTTAAAACTAAATAATCAATTATTTACTTATAAAATTAATTAATCAAAGAAATTTCTTTTTAATTAAAATTATTTCATAATAAAACAAAACATTATGTTATAATTCCTTATAAATTATTTTTAATTTATAAAAGAGTTTAAGAAAATTCCATTCCCCTTAACAAATTTTAAATTTAAATTTTAATTTAAAATCTAGTGAATCTAGATCAACTATTGCTTTAACGTCAGGGCTAAGGCAATAAAAGTTAAGGAATAAGGTAAAAACAATATTAAATATTAAAAAACAATGATTCAATTACTAATATTAATACCAGTATTAGGTTCTTTATTTTTACTACCTATAAAAGAAATATCAATCAATAGTAAAAATCAAATAAGAAATATAGCATTAATTACTTCTTTAATTAATTTCTTTGTTTCTATAATTTTATGGATAAATTTTGATTCAAGTACAAATCAAATACAATTTGTATATGAATATAATCAATTAAGTTTTTGTCATTTTAATTTAGGAATCGATGGAATTTCTTTATATTATGTACTATTAACAACATTTTTAACACCTATAGCTTTATTATCTAATTATAAAAATATAACAGAAAATGTTAAAACATTTGTAATTTCTTTCTTAATTTTAGAAAGTTTACAAATTTGTTTATTTACTGTATTAGATTTATTTTTATTTTATATTTTCTTTGAAAGTATTTTACCAATATTATTTGTAATAATCATAGTCTATGGTTCAGGTCAAGCTAGAATAAGATCAGCTTATTTATTCTTTTTATATACTTTTGCAGGATCCTTATTTATGTTATTAGCTATATTACAAATATATAGTTATATTGGATCAACAGATTTCCAATTAATTTCTTTATATGAAATTAGTTTAGAAAATCAAAAATTATTATTTTTAGCCTTTTTATTAGCATTTGCAATAAAAACACCCTTATGGCCCTTTACAGGTTGGTTATATAGAGCTCATGCTGATAGTCCTTTAGCTGGTTCTATATTATTAGCTGGTACAGTTTTAAAATTTGCTACTTATGGTTATATTAGAGTATTATTAAATATTTTACCTGATGCATGTAATTATTTTGGTCCTTTATTACAAACTATTGCTATTGTAACTTTAATTTATGCTTCTTTAGCTACAATAATTCAAGGTGATACTAAAGTTTTAATTGCTTATTCAAGTATAGCTCATATGGCTGTAGTAATCTTAGGATTATTTTCTAATAATATTCAAGGTATAGAAGGAGCTATATTATTATCTTTAGCTCATGGTTTTGTTTCTCCTGCTCTATTTATTTGTGTAGGTGGAGTAATTTATGATAGAACTGGAACAAGAATAATAAGTTATATTAGAGGATTAGTAACATATATGCCTGTATTTACTATATTATTCTTTATTTTTACTTTATGTAATAGTGGAATACCTTTAAGTTTAAATTTCTTAGGTGAACAATTATCTCTAATTGGTATTTGGGAAAGAAGTCCTATAATTTCTGCTTTAGGTGCTACTGGTATTGTATTCTCTGGTTGTTATTCAATTTATTTATATAATAGAATCTCTTATGGAGCTTACTCTCCTCACTTAAAACCTTATAAAGATGTTTCAAGAAGAGAATTTATTTTATTAATAACATTATTAATACCTACTATTATATTAGGTATATTCCCTAATATTTTATTAGATTCACTACATGTTTCTGTATCTACATTATTATTCTAATTTATTTTTAATATAATAATTTAAATAAAATTTTATCCCCACACATGACCTCCGGTCACTCTGCTACGCTGCCGGCCTCTCTAATTTATTCTTTTAGCCGGTCTGCTAATTTATTAGAGGTAAGTTAGAATAATAAGCTTTCTATTTTATCTTATTTGGTTATATTAAATAATATAAAAGTAATATATTAAATAATAATAAAAGTCTCTAATAAATAATGGTAGATGACAAACTGGTTCGTCGCTCCCTTTGGGTGGGAGATATATAGCGTGTTCGAGTCGCGCCTACCATATTATTAAATTTATATTTATTAAAGTAAGGTTTCATGGCAGAGTGGTTAATGCGGAGTACTGTTAATACTTTTTTCAGAGGTTCAATTCCTCTTGATGCCTTTAATATAAATAATTAGAATAAAAAAATTATCTTAAAAGAGATAAAAATTATCTTAAAAGAGATAAAAATTATCTTAAAAGAGATAAAAATTAAATAACATATTATATAAATTAATAAAAATAAAAACGAACATGTTGAAATTGGTAAACAATCTCCTCTTAAGCAGGAGTGGAGTAAATCCTTAAGAGTTCAAGTCTCTTTGTTCGTAAGGTATTTAAATATAGTGTACCCCTAATCTAATAATATGTTAAGTGATATAGTGTAAAGGTAGCACAGCAGTCTCATTATCTGCTAGAACAGGTTCAATTCCTCTTATCGCTTTAATTTGTATTTAAAAATAAAATTAAATTTAAAGGTCTTTTAGTATAATGGTAGTACGGCTACCCTTCACGTAGTTAGTGTCAGTTCGAATCTGATAAAGACTATTATTAATTATAATATAATTTAAATATTAATAAATAAGAATAATAATCTATTATTTAGCTTTAGCCTTAGCTGCCTTTAGCCTATAATAATAAATTAGAAGGATGCAACCGTTACACACCCTTCGGCAAAGCCGACCCTAGCAAAGTAAGCAATGTATTTTAAATAAAAATAAAATAGAGGAATAGTTTACATTGGTAAGTTAAGACGATTGCTAATTGTTCGGGGAGACCCTTAGGTGTTCGACTCACCTCTATTCCGGAAAAATAAAATATAATTATATAAATTTATAATTCTTAAATATTAACACAATGTAATTTTAATTAAACAAAAACAATTAATTAAATAACGAGCCAAAAGGTAGAAAGAGTATAATAAAATGCATTGGTTTTTTTCTACAAATGCTAAAGAAATAGGAACATTATACCTAATTTTTGCAGCATTTGCTGGTATGATTGGTACTGCTTTTTCAGTTTTAATTAGATTAGAATTATCAGCACCGGGTGTACAATTTTTACAAGGAGATCATCAATTATTTAATGTAATAATTACAGCTCACGCTTTTTTAATGATCTTCTTTATGGTTATGCCTGCTTTAGTAGGTGGATTTGGTAATTACTTTTTACCAATTCATTTAGGAGCTCCAGATATGGCTTTCCCTAGATTAAATAATATTTCATTTTGGTTATTACCACCCTCATTAATATTATTATTATTAAGTGCATTAGTAGAAAATGGTGCTGGTACAGGATGGACAGTTTATCCTCCATTATCAAGTATTATTTCTCATTCTGGTGCTTCAGTAGATTTAGCTATTTTTAGTTTACATTTAGCAGGTGTTTCTTCTTTATTAGGTGCTATAAATTTCATTACTACAGCATTAAATATGAGAGCGAATGGTATGAGTTTACATAAAGTATCTTTATTTGTATGGTCAATTTTTATTACAGCAGTATTATTATTATTATCTTTACCAGTGTTAGCTGGAGCTATAACAATGTTATTAACAGATAGAAACTTTAATACTAGCTTCTATGATCCAGCTGGAGGAGGTGATCCAATATTATATCAACATTTATTTTGGTTCTTCGGACATCCAGAAGTATATATTTTAATTTTACCTGCTTTTGGTATAGTTAGTCAAGTTGTATCAACATTTTCTGGTAAACCAATTTTTGGTTATTTAGGAATGGTATATGCCATGTTATCTATTGGTATTTTAGGTTGTTTAGTTTGGAGTCACCACATGTTTGCTGTAGGATTAGATGTAGATACTAGAGCTTACTTTACTGCGGCTACTATGGTAATTGCCGTACCAACAGGTATTAAAATTTTCTCATGGATAGCAACATTATATGGAGGAAGTTTAAGATTTACAACACCATTAATCTTTACATTAGGTTTCTTAGCTCTATTTACTATAGGTGGATTAACTGGAGTAGTATTATCTAATGCTTCATTAGATATAGCATTACATGATACTTATTATGTAGTAGCTCACTTCCATTATGTATTATCTATGGGTGCTGTATTTGGTTTATTTTCTGGATTCTATTATTGGGCTCCTAAAATTGTAGGTAAAACATATAATGAATTCTTAGGTAATGTACACTTCTGGATTTTATTCATTGGGGTTAATTTAACTTTCTTCCCTCAACATTTCTTAGGTTTATCTGGAATGCCTAGAAGAATCCCTGATTATGCTGATGCTTATGCTGGATGGAATGCCGTATCTAGTTTAGGTTCTTTAATTTCATTAGTTTCTGCTATATTATTTGGTTATATTATTTATGATCTATTCGCTAATGGTAAAGAAGTTTCAAATAACCCTTGGGCTGTACCTTCATTCTTTACTTCATCTGTACTATTTAATGGTGATACACAAAATGTTAATACATTAGAATGGTCATTAAAAAGTCCTATTCCATTCCACGCATTTAAAATGTTACCAGTACAATCTTAATTATATTATAATAATTTATTAACCCCCTGTTCTGCTACGCAACCTGAGTACCTTTTTGCTGCTTCCTGCTAAAGCATCATTCAGAGATTTATATAGTAAACTGTCACAATTTTATTTTATGTTTTTATATAAAACCTGAATTACTTTGCCTTGTTTTAAAAAGTAAAGGGAATAATGTTTCACACCAGACCTCTAAAATCTTAAAAGAGTAGATTAATTTATAGATACTATCAAAAATAAAATATTTATATCTACTAATATTTAAATATTAAATATAAAAATGTATCAATTATATTAAACATCTATTTTAACTATAATATAGTAAATCGAACAATGATTACGATTAAATAGAATGGAATATTAAATAACTAAGTAAATTAATAATACTTAGTCTTTGTATTAAAAATAATCCTGCTCAAATACAAATATAATAAAAGAAGCCTGCATAGTTTGCCTTAGTTGGCTGTAAGTATGGTATAGTTGTCAAAGAGCGCAAGGAAAAAATCATATTAATGAATATAATAAACAAAAAATCAAATTTAGCACCTTTATTTGGAAATGTAATAAATTCACTTTCCGAAAAGTCAAATACTGAAAATAATAATTTATTCTCATATAAAAAAATATTTAATAAAAGTATTTTATGGGTAAAATTATATGATAATTATTTATATTTATATTTAAATAAAAATACAAATAATAAATTCAATATTTTAGAACCTAAAACAAATAAAACTTTAGCGATAGCTAGTTCTCCAGCTTTAGCGACTGTGGCTGGGTGCGAACCAGTAGTGGATAATAAAGTACAAATTAGTAAAAATACTATAAAATTAATAAATAAAAATAAAAAAGAAAAAGAAATTAAAATAAATATAAATAAATATATAAAATCTATTTCTAAATATAATTCTGAAACTGTAAAATATCAAAATATTGTATATCAATTTAATAATAAAGGTATACAAAATAGCAGTGTAGGAATAAATAAAAATGTATTTACTTTATTAGAATCAACATTTTTATCTATGTCTAGTTTAATAAGTAAACCTCTTATTGTTATTACACCTAATAAAGTTGTTATTCAATTATTTTATTATTTAAATAAATTTGATTCAAAAAATCAATTATTAAAAAATAATAATGATAAATTACAATCACTATGTTTAAATTTAAGTAAAATATATAAAAAACCTGTAGAATTAGAATTAGATAGATTACATTATCCTTATTATGATAGTAATATTTTATCTAATATGATTGGTTTAATTAGTAATATTGTTAAACTTAGATTTATTATTAAAAATTTATTTAAAATAGCTAAAATTAAAAAAACTAATAATTTTATAAATAAATATTCTATTATACCTTCTTACTTATCTGGTTTTAAAATAAGAGTAGCTGGAAGATTGTTAACACAAAGAGTTGTACCAAGATTAACAGTTAAAACCATACAAAGAGGTACTTTAGCTAGAGGTAAAGCTCAATTTGTTGATAGTGCTAGATTTACTACTAAAAATAAAAGAGGTTCATTTAGTATTACTGTAACTATGGGACATATTTTTTTTTAGTTTAAATAAATCTTAACCCCACTAGGTCTGCTCGGATGTAGAGATATTTAGGTCTGAACAACTAAGAATTAATTTATTAGGTGAATCTGTAGCTGAATCAATGCAGAGATTTAAATTAATTGAAAAGGCAGATAGTGTATATAATAGTTTAGCTGTAAGTAAAGGTAAGTATAGAGAAATTATTGGCGCGAGTCCAGCTTTTACTCCTACATCTAGTGTAGGTGTAGGTGTAGGGAATGCATGGATCGAATCTGCAGCAGCAACGAATTTCAATACCCCTCAACCTAGATTCGCATTTCAAGAAGCTTTACAAGCTTCTAATGTACAACACCAGATTACTAATTTACCTTCGACACCGACAATGAACCCAGGTTTAGCTGATACTGTTGAATGGAAAACTCATGTAAAAGAAGTATTTTCAGATGATAAGCATAAATGGCTAACTGAATGGAGAAAACCAGCTAGTTATGCTCAAGTTGTTCAGATAGGGTCACAAGCTACCTCAAACATTGTAGAAATAGAAGAACTTGATTAAAATATCTTAATCCCCCATATTTTACATATATAAAATTATAACTAAAATAATATATTTTATAATATATATTACTCTTAAAAGAGTATAAAGATTAAATACCTTTATATCGTTAATATTACTAAATACTTACCATCTGTCTACTACAATTATCCCGCCTATATTAATAGGTTGAGTCACGAGACGCGGAAGAGATGAGGATGACAGTGATTAACATGAGGTATAATACTCCTTGTCCACCTTTAGGACCAATCACTAATATTGAAGAAAGTATCTTTCAAGATAGATAAAATGCTTTGAAATAAAGGAAATAAAAGGAATTTACATAGTATATTATGGAGAGGTGCTCACGGTAATCCTTATCAATATAGAACAATTCAATAAACAAATGATACAATTAAAAAATTATACACTTAAAGAAGATATTTCCTTAAGTCCAGAAATGTTAAGTATTTATATAGAACAACTTTGGAGCGAACTATTCGCAAATAATCTAGAAGATCATTTTTTATTGTTATGTAGAGTAAAATTTAATGATACTAATTTGTTTTCTACCAAAATAACCATAAAGATTGTTTAGAAGTAATTTAGCAACTGCTTTTTCAGAACCAGTAGATGTTCTTTTAATTTCATAAAATGTGTTAACATAACTACTAAATAAATCAATTTTAGTAAATTCATAACCTCTAATTAATTTAATTTGATAACCTAATTTAACCACAGCTTTTAATTCTTCAGAGAAATATACTCCTTTCCAACTACCAACAGGATAAATTGTTTTACCTTTCAAGTGGAAAGGTAACACTGGTCTTTTCATATCAATAGGGCAAAAGATTTCTACTTCCGCAAAACCAAAGAATGAATCTAAAGTTCTATTACTTAAATTAATTAAGTTAGGGTTAACTAAATCATGCGGCATTGAGTTTAACATTGCATAAGGATATAAAGAGTTAACATCGTAGTATCTTACTAATTCACCAAAAGCTTTATAAACATCTGTTCCACCTCCGAAATAACCTTGTCTAATAAATAAATCAATGTGTTGCGGTAAGATAAAAATATCATCTTTCAAGAATTTAGTTCTAAATAAATTTAAAGATAGAGTTGCAGTTGAATAAACTGATTCAATATCTACACCAAATTTAGTAAAATATAAATTTTGAGCTATAAATAAGGCTCCATAAAGTGCAACAGCATCTTGTAATGCATATTTTTTAAATAATCCCCATGTTCTAGGGGAATCAAATAATGAAATATCATTAAATCTAGAATCATATTTAGTTAATTTTCCATCAACACTAAATAAGTTACATAATTTATCAAGAGACATTGGAAATATTCTTAAACTATCTTTCCATTCAAATGAATTTAATTTTATAGAAATAAATGAATTACTTTCATCAATAATTGAGCTAATACTTTCAGGATTATAATTCATCATTAAACCTTTATATAAAAAGTATCCATCAAAATCACCTAAATTATGAGCAAAGATTGTTAATTTAGCACTACTCAATTCTAAATTTTCTAAATAATTAAAATATTTATTCCATAATTCTTTAACAGCTAAATCGATATTATTTGTTAACAATGTGTGATCATTAATAAATAATTTACTTTCTATTTTTCCTTTATTAGGTCCGCAACTACTTATAGCTATTGGAACTTGAACATTATTTAATTTAAGAGTTTCAAGATCCATACTAAAGATTGGTGCAGGGTTTTCTAATTTTAATTTACCTTTTTTATTTACAAGAGAAATTGGTGTTATTAAACCTTTTGACCAATGTCTAAGGGGATTAGTTGAATAATTTCTAATTTGATTGTTTGGGTTTATAACTTGATTAAGATTTTTAAATTTATTGTAAGAATCATTATTTCTAACCATAGATATTGAATTGTGAGTTATTTTAATGTTTAAATTATTTAAATCTGAACAATTCCAAGCTTTAATCGTGTATCTAACAATATTTAAATTGTGATAGCCGTATTCTAGATTATTATAGCCTGATAAATCGTTAGATATTTCATTATAATAATCTGTAAACGGTGTTTCATTATCAATTAAAACATTAGAATGTAAATTAATTTCTTTAAATTATTTATTAAATTATCTTTACTTTTCCATATTAATAATGGAGAGGTATAAATAGATTTAAATGTCATATAGGTAATTAAGTTAATACCATTTAGATCAATAAATGTTTCTACATTAATAGAAAATAAGTAATTAAATCTATAAGATTTATATATTCTAATAGTTAAGTTAATTAGTATGATTATTAATATTAAATATAACCAATACATCGCTAAATTGTTTATCATTATGTTTTATTGTCTTCCTTTAGGATACATTGAATATTATGAGTTTTATTTTGTAAATTATTTTTTCTTAAAAAGATTAAGGATAATTCATAGTTTTCTAGACCAATACAATTAATTCTAATTGCATCGTATGATACTAATCTTATTAGTATAAAGTAATTCTCTCACCGGGGGTTAGGTTATTAATATTTAGATTTAACATTTATATCATCATAATTAAATGGATTAGTATTTGTAAATACATTATCAATATAAACAGCTTCTCTTTTGTTAGAAGTAACTTTTAGGGTGTAAGCTACTTCTGCAACAGTGATTTGTCCTTCGATAACTTTTTTAAACCATTTTTCTTGTGTGAAATGTTTAGATGAATCTTTAATTAATAATGATTCTAAATCGTTAAATTTAATATTTAATTCATCGTTAGATAAACCTTTGATTTTTATTATTTCATCACCATCTATATTGATGAAACCGTATACTTTAGGAGCTAAGAACACAGCTTTATTAATTGTGTGTTCTAATTTAAATTGACCTAGAGCACCTCCTACCATGTGTGATGGTAATGGTGCGTCAATTACTCCGCTATCTGTATCCGAATAATAAAGGTTAAAGTTAGGATTATTTTTTAGTAGGGTCATCCACATTCTACCTCCACCTGTAATAGCGGAGGCTAATGCAACATTAACTTCTAATCCGTGATAGTTTTCTACTTCATCGTTATTAAAATTTTGTATAGATTTTCTTACTATTATTATATGGTTACCTAATTTAATAAAATCTTGTATGGTATTAGTATGAGTATCTAGCATTTCACTTAATCTATTTAATTCTTTTTTATTATTAGTATTAAATATATCAATTAAAGTGTTTTCGTTTTTCATACCGAATTTACCATATAAAGAATTCATTAATAATTTGGCAATTAGATTCATAGGGTCTGATTTAGGATATTGTAATCTTAAGTTATACATTTTATTTACATATTCTTTAAAAATTTATCCCTTATCAAATTGATAACCATTAAGTATTTCAAAGCTATAACCATATTTAATTGCATTATCCATTTCCATAGAATAGATCCATCCTTGCCAGCTTCCTAAACCTGCAATGGTTCTCATACCACTAACAGTTTTAATTCTTCTTTGTAAGATTGGATGTTCTAAATATTCAGGAGAAGTAATTTTACAATAGAAAAATCCGTATGCATCAGGTTCAAGTAATCTAATATTACCTTCAAATGCAATTGGTTTCCCTACGGGCATATGTGTATCAGCCATAACAAAAGGATATAAACTATTAACATCATATGAATATAAAGTTACAAATAAAGCTTTAATAGAATTAAACATCCCACTAGTTTTATTATGAGGAATATAAACATCTACTGCCCCACCTGTATATGATTGTCTGATATCTCTTTCCACGTTAGCGGGTAATTGATATATAGAATTTTCAGGCATAAATAAAGCAGTATAAATTCTCATAGCTAATGCAGGTAAAGTAAGTGAACCATGAATATTCATATTAAAGTTATCAAAAATTAATTTATTGTATTTAACTAAGATTTCATGTAGGCATTGGCAATCTAATTTACAGTATTTAATTGCTTCGTCTTTAAAGCTCCATTCAATATTAGTATATTCTTTAACTATATTTTCATATTCACTTAAAGAGATACCTGTCCAATATTCAAATTTAGGAAATAAACCCGTATAGAAGATATCCATTAATTTAAATGGGAAGTAGCTTTTAGCTGATTCCACACCAAATGATTTAGACAGATTTCTTAACCCTACTGGAAGTAATAACATTGAATCTTTGAAGATAATAGTTTTATTTTTATAACCTTCAATATTTAATTTAACTTTAATAGACATTAGTTTATTATTATAGTATCTGGGTTTAACAGTACCAAATTCTAATAATTGATTAAATAGAAATACTCCATCAAATTTAGAAAAATTATGTGCATAAATAGTAATAGTTTTTTTACCTTTACTGAAAAATGTGAATAATTGATTAATAAATGATGAAAATAAAGCTTTTTGATTTAAATAATCATCACCATATGAAGTAATATAATCTGTACCATTATAAGCACATATTAAATAAGGGGTTAATTTATTATTTAATTTAAGAGTTTCAATATCGAAAGTTATAAATTCAGAGTTTAATAATTCATCTTTGATTGCATTTTTGAATGGTTTAGCATTTAGCATTTTTTGTTTTAATACTCTTTCACCTCCCATAAAATACATCATTGATTTACCTATTTCTCTTTTGATTATACCTTCAGATATTTTAGTATCTACCCAATTTAAATCAACTGGACCTTGTATTCTAACTTTATTTACTGTTTCATCATTAGAAACATCAATGATATAAGATCTGTTACCACTTTCTACATTAAATCTAAAGTAGTAACACCAACAACAGAAAGTCATAAATCAAGCGTAGCTCATGAGATTAAAAATAGTTATATCCAAAACTTGCATATGAAAAGTTCTATGTTTACATTATGGGTAATAACTGCTGTATTATCTTATGCCCAGAAACTACCATATATAAAACAAATAATAGGTGCTTTATCGTTAATCTACGGAAGAACCACTGTATGGAAAGTATTAATAAAATTAAGAAAAGCCTTTATAATGTTTAATGCAATAATAGGTGTCTACATGGTGTTTAAAACCGTAGGATTCAACTACGAAAACGTATTAGCGGGGTTTGTAGGTATGGGAAATAGTTACCTAGAAATCTTTACTAACTTTAGTAAAAGGTTATTTCACTGGTTCGTAGAACTCTTCGATCATAAAGTAATACCCAATGTATCAGGTGATACAGGTGGTAATTCTATAACCAAAAGAATATTGTCTAATGGACCTATAGATAAATCTGTGTTTAATCCTTTCTCATCACAGCCGCTAGAAAATAGCTTAAGAAAATCATATAATTCATTACTAAATCTTAATGTAGATCCTGTATCAACAGCATGGTATAGAGATGTAAATAACTTGTGGTGGTTAGCAGGATTAGTTGCTAAAGGTGCAGCTATCGCCGGAGTATTATACTTTGGATATAAATTTGTAATCGATCCTTTATTTATAAATGATTTAAATATTAAAGGTAAAGGTGTAGATTTAAATCCTGATAATGTAGTTGCATCATCTAGTATAAGTGTAACGAGTCCTGAAGGATCAATAACACCTACAGGAAATAATGTAGATGGTAGTATTGCCCTTCACGCATTCAGAACTACCTTAAAAGGTATAAGTAAAACACTTAAAAAACTTAACCCCTCTTATTGGTTACTAACCGGTGATGATACATCACCTGCGTATCAAAGATTTGTAAACAGACAGTGGTCAACTGATCATTTAAATCAATATTTCCCATATTCAAGTTATAATCCGTTTGATCCTCTGTCTACAAGATTAAGATTATACTTTTTCGGAGTAAATATTTATGAAAGAACGGAAAGATTAGCCTTTAAACAAAGTCTATTAAATTCCTTTATTCCGGTAGGAGCTCCTGAAACCCCTTTAGCATCAGGTTCCTCAATAATAGTCTCTGCTTCGCATGCAACTACGCCTTTGCTAAGTACGTTAGGGTTAAGTTTGGATCCAGCATTTATATCTGCTGCTAGTAAAGTAGCCTCTCTGCCACCAACACCAGGGTTAAGAGTATTCCATTTAATGGGAGAAGATCCAATGCCTAGTGGATTCGCAGACGCGGTCGGAGATGCAGTATCTAGATTAACTACTAATACACCACCTTTAGCTGCTGCTGTAATTGAAGATTTAGATGACGTAGTCGCTCCTGTACGTGAAGCAGTGTTGGCTCCTCCTATATCTGTAGAAGATAATTAATTTAACCCCATAAAATTCTTTAGTTTTAAAGGTAAAATATTAAGTATAGCATAACTTTAAGTTATCAGTTCGAATCTGATAGGAATTCAATCTTATATAATATTAAATTGTATTGTCTAGATCTAAAATTCTGTGGGGATATGCTAATATAAGCGGGGATTTATATAATCTTTCAATATAATCACGTAACTACTTTTTATATCATTAGAGGATTTTAATTTCTATTACTATAATGAATTAGTAAATTATAGAATATTAACATATTTTTTAAAATGGGGGTTATATTGGATATTAAACATTATAATTTAATATTTGTTACTTTCTTAAATTTTATTTTTTGAAACAAGAAAGTAAATTAAAATTTACAAAACAAATGTAATCCAACTCTTAAGTATAAGAATAAATTGTTGCAATTATTCTATGCTATTTGCAGAAAATAAAGCAATAGGCTTTATAAATTAGCAGCAGGGATTATTCTAATTAAATAGAATAAATAATTAATATTAATTAGAATTTTTAATCTGTGGAGATAAAACTATAATTAAAGAAGCAAAATAAATAATAATTAATCTAATTTCACTTAATAAAGAAGTATCAATTAAAACAGGAGCAAAAACTAAGAATAATAAAGCTAATAAACCTAATGTAATATAAAGAGCGTAAGTAGTAATTACACCACTATCCAATTTAGAAATATTATTACCAGTATTAGAGAAAATATTAGATAATCCATGAGGACCTAATAATTCAATAACTCCTCTATCAATAACTTTAGATATAGTATAACCTAATTGTAAACCTACAGATGTTATATAATTATTATATACTACATCAAATAAGTATTTTCCATTTAAGAAAGTATAAATTTTTCTACCTAAAGAAGTTTCAGTTAAATCAATAACAAAACTTGTACCTTTATGATATAGTAATATAGCTAATAAGGCACCAAATAAAGATAATATAGAAGGTAATAATTTAATTAAAATAGGTAAACTAAATTCAGCTTCAATTATAGAAATATTATTAGGATGTATAAATAAAGAATTTCCAAAGAAATCTGAACCTACACCAACAAATAAATCAGAGAAAACAAAACCAAAGAAGATACTAAATAAAGCTAATACAAATAGAGGTACAATTACAGCTAAATTAGCTTCATGTGAATTTAAATAACTATTTTTAGGTCCATTAGGTACAGTTAAAAATACTAATGAAATTAATCTAAATGAATAAAAGGCTGTAATACCTGCAGTTAAACTACCTAAAATATAAGCATAAGTACCACTGAAACTATATTGTCCGTAAGCTAATTCAATAATTAAATCTTTACTATAAAATCCTGTTAACCAAGGCGTAGCTAATAAAGATAATGACCCTACTAACATTGCTGTATAAGTGAAAGGTAAGAAATTTATTAATCCACCTAATCTTCTTACATCTTGTTGATCTGAAAAACTATGTATTACTGCACCGGCTCCTAAGAATAATAAGGCTTTAAAGAAGGCATGATTTATTACATGCATTAATGCTACATTATATTGACTTAATCCTACAGCCATTACCATATAACCTAATTGACTTATTGTTGAAAAAGCAATAATTCTTTTTAAATCATTTTGAACTAAACCACAAGTTGCGGCAAAGAAAGCAGTAGAAGCTCCAACTAAAGTAATAATTAATAAAGCAGTTGAACTATATTCTAATAAAGGAGAAGATCTTACTAATAAATATAATCCTGCTGTAACTAGTGTCGCTGCATGAATTAAAGCTGATACTGGTGTTGGACCTTCCATACTACCAGGTAACCAACTATGTAAAGGAATTTGTGCAGATTTAGCCATAGCTCCCATTAATAATAATAAACCAATTATTGTTATTCCTGTTTCATTCATTAGAGGTACTAAACTAAATACAGTAGAAAAATCTAATGATCCAAATAAGGCAAAGATTGCAAAGAATCCTATACTTAATCCCATATCACCTATTCTATTCATTGTGAATGCTAAAATTGCAGCTTTATTAGCTTGAATTCTTGTGAACCAGAAGTTAATTAATAAGTAAGAAACTACTCCAATACCTTCCCAACCAATAAACATTACAAAGAAATTAGCTCCTGAAACTAATACTAACATAAAGAAAGTGAATAATGATAAATAAGAGAAAAATCTTTGATTATGAGGATCTTCAGCCATATAATCAGTAGAGAATATATGAATTAAAGATGAAATATATAAAACAGGAATTAACATAGAAACAGTTAATTGATCAAATAGGAATTCCCAAGAAATAGACATAAATTCTGAATCGATCCAACTAGTTAAATTTATAGAAACTGGAGAACCACAGAAACCTACTTCATAGAAAGCTATTGAAGCTAAAATTGATGATAAAATTAAGCAAGTACAAGTAATTATATGTGCTCCGGTAACACCAATTTTTCTACCCATAAAACCTGATACAAAAGAACCTAATAAAGGTAAAACTAAAATTGATAAATACATTATGTTCTTAATGAAATATTTCCTCTTAATCTATAATATGCTACAAGAATACTTAAACCTACTACTGATTCAGCACCAGCTATTGAAATTATAAAGATACTAAAAGTTTGTCCTATTCCATCATCAAAACTAAAACTAGAAATTAATATTAATAATGTTACTGATAATAACATTAATTCTATCGCTATAATCATTAGAATTATATTTTTTCTATTTAATATAAATCCTAAAATTCCTACTAAAAATAAAAGTAATGATAGATTCATGGTTTGTATTTGTATTATTCCTTTAGGATACATTGAATATTATGATTTGTTGTTTTTAGCCTGAAGCTATTTGATGGTCAGCTACGCACGACCATTGAGAGCTGGGCCTTGTAATTATTTTTTTGTCTTGCTCACATTATTCTAATCAACCCTTTCCTTATTTAGATTAAGGGTGATTTACTGTAATACTAGACAGATAATTAATAGTTTTCTAGACCGATACAAATATTTATATTTATATTTGCATTGTATAATTGTAATTTGTAATTTACAATAAATTTAATAATCTTCTTTTATTTTATTTTATAATATAAAATATTATGTACAGTTATAAAGATATTTTTATTTATAAAAAGTATAAGTAAATATACCTGCCCCCATGATCTTCCGCAGCGCACACCAGCGAAGCAGAGGAGAGCATAACAACAGACTCAACCTAAAGTCTAGGACATTAAAATATTTAATTTATATAATAAATTCTAAATAAAAAAAGTTCTACCTCTTTTATGATCTTATTTTGATAAATTTAAATTAAATTTAAAATCCCTTTTGCTAAAGTATAGAAGAATTAGAACAATTAAATTTATCAAAAGGTAAATCCACAACTCCACAAGGCAACCCAGATATTAAACACTCTTAGAGGCCTCCGGCTCTTCAAAACTTACATATGAAAAGTTCTATGATGTGTAGACCCTGCGAAGCAGGCCTGTAATAACAGTATTATTATATAATAATAAAATCCCATTTAGAATTTAAATATTTAATGCATTATCACTAATGGTAGAAGGCTGTGCCTGAAAGGCCTAAGCAGCGTAGCCATAAGATTTGGCTAAATTAGAGTAAAACTAAGAAAACTATTTTTATTTTATTTAAATTATTATCCCCTAGAATTTATTTAACAATTCTAGGGGGATAATAATTAAATTATTAAAATAAATTTAAATAAAATTAGAAAATTAAATATCCTAAATTTTGTAAATATTCTATAACAGTCGGAGTATCTAATCCTAGACTTTGAAGTAGTGTAATGCTTATTTGATTAGAATTTCCTATTTCATTATACACTACTTCTAATAATTCATTTAATTCTCCGTCTGTGACATTTACTGAAGTAGATGCAGAATGGACTACAACTGTAGAAACAGGTGCCAACTTCAAGCTTAGTTTAATTTTTTTATTTAAATTTATAAATAGGGCAACTAATTTTTCAGTTAAGTATTTAGCAGTTAAGAACATTTGTTTTAATATTAAAATTTGGTATTATAGTGTCTATTTATAAAGCAATTAATTACAAGAATTAATCCTTCTACTTTTATATAAAATAAAATATAAAATATAAAATATTTCTTATTATTAAAATAATTTATTAAATTAAAAAATAATTGTCAATCTTCACATTTAGATATAAAACTTTTATAAGGTAATATACCCTTTAAATAATAAAATTAAATAAAAAATCAAATTCTTAGGCCAATGAACAGCGTGCTTAGCAAGATACATCTCAATTAATAAAAATTAAATTCTGAGAAGTATTAGAAAGTTTGTTGGGGGTTAATTTATATTAAATATAAAAATTTAATAATTCTCTAATAGTTAACATCTCCTGCTATGATATTATAGAATTAGTTACCTCCCCAGTAGTAAACAGCAATAAATAAGAATAACCAAACTACATCTACAAAATGCCAATATAAGATACCAGATTCATGTCCAATATGGTGAGTATCAGTTAAATGATAATTTAATATTCTTATGAAACCTACAGTAATAAAAATAGTTCCAACAATAACATGTAATCCATGTAATCCTGTTGATGCAAAGAATACTGTACCAAATACTGAATCAGCTATAGTAAATCCTGCTTCAGAATATTCAATATATTGTAAAACAGTGAATACAACTGCTAAGATTATAGTTATAAAAGTTCCAAAAATAGCACCTTTTCTATCTCCAGCTATTAAAGCATGGTGCCCATAAGTAACAAAAGCTCCAGATGATAATAATAAGAAAGTATTTAATAAAGGTATACTAAATGGATCTAAAGGTGTTATTCCTAAAGGTGGCCACACTCCTCCTATTTCTATAGCAGGTGATAAACTAGAATGGAAGAAAGCCCAGAATACACTGAAGAAAGCAAATACTTCACTTATAATAAATAGAACTAATCCAATAATTAAACCTTTTTGTACTTGTTTTGTATGGTGTCCTTCATATGTTCCTTCTGTTATTACATCTCTAAACCATAATCCCATACCTGAGGCTGTTAAAATTAATCCTAAAGTTAATAATAATCCTCCATTAGGATATCCTTGTAAGTACATCACTGCTCCTGTTGTTAAACTTAATAATGAAAAACTTACTAAAATTGGCCATGGAGAAGTTTCTACTAAATGAAATGGATGATATTGAAATTTATTTAATTTTATGTTATTCATTTTTTTTTAATTTTAAATTAAATTGTATACACCTATGCTTATACTATATTAAATATTAAATTTTTTTTTAACTGTAATTATATAAATATTTAATTATAGTATAGAAATAAACTAGTATATTGTTTATTATAGGTTGCTTAGAGAGTTATATTTTTTATATTAATAATTTTATATAAATAACTTCTCTTTTATTTAATTTTATTAAATAAATAATAAATAAAAATTTATGGTGAAACATTGAAAGATTATATAGAAATTGATAACAAAGTACTTACTGTTAGAACTAAATTAGTTGGATATAAAAATAACGATGATGAAGAAATGTATCACGGTTTAGATGTTAATGTTGCAATCGCTTCTGCCATTACAGGTGGGGGGATAATATGGATGTCTATACTTAAAAACTCCTCTTTATTTAATTTATATTATTCGGATACAGATAGTGGAGTAACTGATAAACCCTTACCGGATTATCTAGTTGGTAAAGAATTAGGCCAATTCAAACTAGAATATACAATAAAAAGACCTTTTTTAATTAAATTAGTTGCAGAATTTACCTCCCTCTCTACTACAAAGTAGAGAGAGGAGTAAAATTTCAAGGATCTTTAGATTAATGGAAAATTCAATAGATACGTCAGTCTATAGTTATTGGTTCGAGTCCAATAAGATTCGATTAAATAAGGGGGTTAAGTTGAATATTAAATATTGTAATTTAATACTTGTTACTAAAGTTTAAATCATTAGAGGATTTTAACGATGATCACTAAATCATTGTGATCGTCATTAAATGCGTGATCATTCCATTTGATATAATCAAATAATTCATTAACTGAATTAAGTTGGTTATAATTAATAAACAAAGGATCTGCAAGTGGTTTATATGTATTATTACTGATAATAAAAAAGTATTTGAAATCGATATAAGTTTAGATGGATTAATAAATAAAGTAACGGTATTAGGCGCTTCAGATTTAAAGTGGACGGATACTAAACTATCTGAAGGTTTCAAAAGAGAAATAGGTAAATCAACGATCTATTTCATGGATGGAGAAGCTATTTTAAGAAAACAGTTGTTACCAGCCAAACCTTTCAGAAAATTAGTTCCCGACAAAAAGTTAACTACTGATTTCTTAACTATGGATATTGAAACAATAAGATTGGATACAGGAAAAATATCTCCTTATCTAATTTGTGCATATGATGGACAAGATTATATAACATCATATAATGAGAATCCTAAAGCACTATTCACATCATTCATAGAACAGTTATTAGCTAGAACAAATAAAAATCAAACTATTTATGCGCACAACTTATCAGCTTTCGATGGTGTATTAACTATGAGATACTTAATGGAATATGGTGATGTTGAACCTCTATTATTTAATAATAAACTAATGAGTATTAGTCTTAGAATGGAAAACGGTCAAACAATCCAATGGAAAATTAACTCCTTATTTAATATGTGCATATGATGGACAGGATTATATAACATCGTATGATAATGATAATAATCCTAAATCAATGTTTTCTTCATTCTTCGAACAACTTATTTCTAAAATTGAACCAGGTACAACAATCATTTATGCTCACAATATGTCTAGTTTCGATGGTTTATTTTTTATGAGACATTTATTTGAATTAGGGGAAGTAGAACCTTTAGTTGATGATTCTAGAATAATTTCTATTAAAGTAAAAATCGGTAATAAGAAATCTAAAATGAAAACAATTATCTTCAAAGATTCTTATTTAATGTTACCATTACCTTTAAGAGCTTTATGTAAATCATTTAATGTTCAATCTCCTAAAACTAATTTCCCATTTAAATTAGCTAACATCTTCTATACAGGAGTATTCCCTAAATTTGAATATTGGACTGGTATTACCTTAAGTGAATATGAATTACTTAAATTACCGTTCAAAACAACATTCTGGGATTACAAAAAAGAAGCTATTAAATATTGTAAATTAGATTGTCAAGTATTACATGAAATATTAATTAAATTCAATAAATTAATCTTTAAAGAATTCCAAGTTAATATTCATAAACCACTAACACTACCTGCTTTAGCAATGAAAATTTATCAGACACATTATATGCCCAAAAAAGCTATCTATCAAATATTAGGAAAAGTTGAAGCTGCTATCAGAGAATCCTATAGCGGAGGTTCAGTGGATGTTTACATCCCACATAACAGAATAACTAGTTTCTTTAGTAGTATTAAAGCAGTATATAAAAGACTCTTTTATTACGATGTTAATTCTTTATATCCGTCAGTTATGGCTAATAAACCAATGCCAATTGGATTACCTATAGCGTTTAAAGGGGATATTAGATTATTAGAACCGGAAGCATATGGATTCTTCTATTGTAAAATTACTTCACCTGAATATTTAGAACACCCTCTATTACAGAGAAAAGTTAAAACAGATAGTGGTATGAGAACCGTTGCAGCTTTAGGGACATGGAAAGGTTGGATAAACTCAGTAGAAATGGATAACGCGATTAAATATGGTTACCAATTTGAAATACTTAAAGGATACCAATTCGAAACTGGAGATATATTCTCTGGTTATGTGAATAGAATGTATGAATTAAGATTACAATATCCTAAATCAGACCCTATGAATCTAATTGCTAAATTATTAATGAATTCTCTATATGGTAAATTCGGTATGAAATTAGAAAGAAAAGATATTTCAATCTATAATTGTTCATCCGAAGAACAAATGAAAGACTTTGTTGATTTAATTTCTGCATTAGGTGAAACTGTTGAAGATTGGGTAAAAATTGGTACACATTATTTAATTATTAGAGATTCTTTCGCTGAAGTAAAATATGATGATAAATTAGATATGTATCATGGACAAGATATTAATATTGCTATTGCTTCTGCAATCACAGCCGGAGCTAGAGTACATATGTCGATATTTAAAAATAATCCTGATTTTAATCTATATTATTCTGATACAGATAGTGGTATAGTTGATGCACCTTTACCATTACTTTATTTATTAATCCATCTAAACTTATATCGATTTCAAATACTTTTTTATTATCAGTAATAAAATATCTTGTAAATGTATCGTATGAAGTTATCCCTCTAACCACACCATAATCACTAGGAACCATACTAATTGGTAAGTTTAAATTATTGAATCTATGGGTTGCTAAAGATTTATCACTTACATCTTGTAGTAATCTTCTATTATCTAATGCTAGACCATCTCTTTCTATATATGAAAACGTTATTTCATCTAATGAATTTGATGTATAGGAATCATTTAAATAAGCTAACCTTTCTTGTAAATAACTTTTAAATAGTTCTTTATCATCGTAGTTTACTCTTCTTAAATGACCTAAGGTTCTGTAACCCATTTCCATGCTTCTTGAATTGAAAGATATTTTACACATTAACATTAAATGTTGTATTGAAGGACCTTTTGTTAATTGATGGAATACTTCTTTCCAAAATAAATCTATGTATGATGATAGTAATTCATTAGTTAAGAATGAATTATTGATAGGATACGATTTTAATTTGATCATTATATTTAATTGAATTAGTTTTCGCTAGACTTGGGTTGCCGTCCTTATCCGTGAGTTTCCTTACTCCATAAAATAATTCTTTCTATTTAAAGAATGCTAATTTATTCCGCTGGTTCGCCTTACTATCCATTAGGACTTTGGGTCACTTACCAGTTTACTTCAGATGAATGAGCTAATTAAATTATGATATACACGCTAAATGTATACTCTTTTATATAAAATGATAGATAATTTGTTATATTTTGTTATATTCATAAGAAATTTTACTCCTCTCTCTACTACAAAGTAGAGGGGATAAATAATTAAAGCTTATTTAATTATAAATTAATAATAATTAGTGTAATTCGATAGCATCTTTAATATAAGAACATACTAATAAAGTAAATACATAACTTTGAATTAAAGAAACAGCTAATTCTAATCCAATTAAAGCTAAGAAGATAGAGAATGGTATTAAAGTTAACACAGCTACAATTATACTACTACTAAACATTTGATATAAGAAAGTAGATAAAATTTTAAGTAATGTGTGACCAGCAACCATATTAGCAAATAATCTTATTCCTAAAGAGAATGCTCTAGCTAAATAACTTACAGTTTCAATTAATACTAATAAAGGAACTAATGCTAATGGTGTACCAGATGGTACTAAGATTGAAAAGAAATGTAATTTATGTATAGATAAACCTAAAATAGTTACACCAGTAAGAATAGTAAATGATAAACCAATTGTAACAATAATAGAAGTTGTTACAGTATAAGAATAAGGTACATTACCTGTTAAATTTCCTATTAAAATAAAGAAAAATAATGAGTAAATAAATGGTAAATATATCTCTTTACCTAATTGCTCTCTTACCATAGTATTTACACTTGCAAAAAGACTTTCTAATCCAATTGACCATTTATTAGGTAATAATTTTGTTTCATTATTTCCCATATAGTGTATTCCTATTATTAAAATTAATACTAATACTGAATAGAATCCTAAATTAGTCAAGGTTATATTTAAATAACCAAAGATCGGTGCATTTAATCCTAGTAAACTAGTAACTTCGAATTGTTCTAATGGTGAATTAATTATTAAATTTGTGTTTGTATTATGTAACATTATTATTATTTTTTTATTTCTGTTTTACACAGTTAGATTTTAAAACTTTGTTTGTACTTATCTCACCCTATCATTTTAATTTATTTTTAATGATAGGTAGTGTTTAACATTTTTATATTAAACATAGGGGCACTCCCTTATTTATATCAAAGTTTCCTTTGATATCTTTATTTAAATTAAGTTCTTTTATTTTTATTTTATTTTTATTTATTGTCGCATCAAAATAACATAGTTATTAAAATTAGCTTTGATATAGAGATAACATTACTCTGGATTAGATAATTTTAATTCCAATCTCTAATCCATTTCTTTTATTTATCTTTTAATACATATTTATATTTAAAAAATATTCTTTTTAAATTAAGATTTTTATTTATTACGAGTAAAGAGACTTGAACTCTTACGATAAAATCATGAATTCCTAAGATTCACCCGGCTACCATTTCGGCATACTCGTTTGTATCTATGCTGTGTTTTTAAATTAGCATAAGAGAGCTTACAACCCGAGCTCCGCAGGTTAAATTTTATAAAAATAAGATGTCAATATAAATAAAAATTATTAAAATTTTAAGGAGTAGAGTAATCGAAACCCTGTCTATAAAGTGTAAATTTATCGCTAAACCACTCAGCTAACCCCTTTTTCAATTTATATTTCTTTATATTTTAAAAATTAATTTATTTTATTATTATATAATAGACTTACAGTGTAATCCTTTATTTATATTTATATTTAATTTAGCATAGTGCCCTACCTAGGCTTCCCTACCCTTTGGGTTGGGTGGTGGTCTAGGTAAGATGGGGGATAAAATTATTTATTTTCCAGCAGCACTTTCCAGTACGGCTACCTTGCTATGACTTTTGAGATGTTACTTAAATGAATTAACTAAAGCTAATTATCTTAACAAAGGTGTTCTATTCCTTTCCTAAAATTTATAAATTAGGAGGGTATATATAAAGAACTTTAAGAGACCTTTATAAAAGTTTTAATTTCGCTCCAGTTTCCTTCAAGTTAAGCTTCTTCCCAGCGACAGACAGTTAGTTCATCACGAATGCAATCTTCACCGTTGCGCCTAGTGATCAACGATTACTCGAAATTCCTTCTTCATGTCGCCGAATTGCAGACGACAATCCGACTAAATATTAACTTTTTTTAATGATTAGCTCTTCCTTATTTCCCTATTTTAAAAATAAAATAATAATATACTTATTTACTTATGCAAATAGCCATATTAAATTTAAAGGAACGGTTTTGCATCACTTTGTAAAAGTTTTTGTGGCACGTTTATAGCCCAGTTCATGAGGGCCATAACGACTTGTCTTAGCCCCAAATGATACTCTATCAGTAACATTAATTGTTAAGTTTAAATTAACAACAGGGATTTCGTCCGTTAGCGGAGTTAACCTCACTTCTCACAATACGGACTGACGACAGCCATGCAACACCTGTAACAGAAACATTTTAGAAAAACACTTCATTTTTAATTAAATAAATAAATAAAAACTTGTTATGCAAGAACTGGTAAGATTTTACGCGGATTATCGTATTAAATAACATGCTTCACTTCGTTTGCTTCGAGACCGACTAATTTTTTTGTTTTCAACTTTGCAGTCGTACTCACATGGCGGAATGGTTATCGTGTTAACATAGCCACTAATTATTTTTATAACTAGCAACCACCATTCATCGTTGACAGTGAGTGGTATCTGGGTATCTAATCCTATTTCCTATACTCACCTTCGTTTCTCAGCGTCAATCATTAATAGATAAAAAGCTTTCACCCTTAATATTCCATTTAGTATCTAAGGATATCACCCCTCCTCTAAATATTATTTAATATATCCTCTATTTGATTCTAGCTTTTATTTGTTCATTATTTTCTTTATTTTATTATTAATAAAATTGTGTCTATATTTCTTAACCTCTTTGACTTTAAAGTTAAAGTTTTATCGAGGATATAGAAAAAAATAATAAAGTTTAAAGCTGCCTACACACCCTTTACGCCTGATTAGGACGACTAACGTTTGCGTCTCTGGCCTTACCGAGTCTTCTGGCACCAGATTTGGACAACACTAATAGTAAGGTAATGTCATTATCTTCCCTTACGTTATCACACTTGACACAAGTATGATTTCAGTTAGCTAGTTCACTCTTGCGAGCATTGACTAATATTCTCGACTGCTGGTAGTTAATACTACTTGGGAGATCTCATTCCCGATGTGGCCATTTGCTCTGTCAAGCTTGGCTATCGATCGTCGGCTTGGTAGGCTTTTATCCCACCAACTACCTAATCGAAATAAATAGAATCCTAAAGCAGAATTATTCCTTTATTAATAAATATAGCTTATTTATTTTCTTATTTTTTACAATAAAAATATCTCCTATTTACGGGGACTCTAGGGTATCTTATTTACTATCCTCACCTTTACACCTTATTAACTTTGCATTTATTAATTATCTAGTTTTAATTTAAGTTTTTAGACTTACACTAAGAAAAAATACTTTAATAAATTTTAGGTTAACAACGATTCGCATGTCTCAAAACTACTGAAAAACGTTCAATCAGAACCAAAATTAAATTCTTACTTAAATTTTAAACAATATTCATTGTTGTATTGTATTTACTATAAATAGTAATTGTTATTATCTCTTTTAATTTATTTTTGTTGTAATTATATTTATTTTGTAATTATATTTATATAAGACTAAATAATATATTTTAATCTCTGCTAAAATATACGGGCACTGTGAGATTTGAACTCACGACTTTATTCAAGTTCTCGTTTTCAAGACGAGCGCCATAAACCAGACTCGACCAAATACCCTTTTATTAGATTATAATATTTTATATTATTTAAATTATTACTCTCTTTTATTCTAAATTTAGCTAAAATAATTTAATTAAGACCGAAGGGAATTGAACCCTTATAATATCCATTATGAGCGGACTGCATTAACCTATTATGCTACAGTCTTAGGATGTAATTATTTATATTATATTTATTTACCTTGCCCAGCTACGCACGGGCATAGCTTCGCAACAAAATATAAAAATATTTATTATAGTTGTGCTAAGCTGAAGGGATAAGATAGTAATTGCTATCATTCATAAATAAAGAAATATATAACAACATAAATATATTGAGCAGTAAAGGAATCGAACCTTTTACGGCTATTAACCAATTCTTTTACAGAGAATCACCATTACCAATCGGATCACCTGCCCTTAATTTTGTTTTTATATTTATTTTGAAAGCACCTGGACTTGAACCAGAACTTTCTCCTTAAAAGGGAGACACTCCACCACTCGAGTTCTGCTTTCTAACTATTCTACCACCCCTAATTTTAATTGGCGTCCTTTGCTTTTTTATTTAGAAGAAAAAACTAAAAACTTTGGGAACAAGAAATAAATAATTATATTTTATTCTGAGTTGACCAGATTCGAACTGATATAAGCCATTACCAAAAAATGGTGTTTTCCCAAGTTAAACTACAACTCAATTATTTTTATATTTAATTCTTTAACTTAGCAACCAATATCCAAATAATTTAGGGTTTGAAATATACTTTAGGCTGCGGTGTGCTTGATCGAAGATCAGCAGGCAGGGCTACAGAATTGATAAATATTTTCTCATTATAAATATATGCCGAAAACTGGAATTGAACCAATATCTAAATCTTACAAGGAATTCATTTTACCTATTAAACTATTTCGGCTGTGCCTTGGGAGAGAATTGAACTCACATATCTATATCTTCAGAATAGCGCTTTGACCACTAAGCAACCGAGGCTTTAATTTTAAATTTTATATTTAGAGGCCTTTATTTATTTACTTTCTCTTTCTTTCTTTTTTAAATTTGGAGAAAGATAGATTCGAACTATCATATTTGTAGTGCAAATACAACTGATTACCATTATCAGATTTCCCCTTTTATTAGATTTTAAATATATTAAATCTCTTTTAAGAGAAAATAATTTTAATCTATAAATTTATTATTAAATATTTAAAAGTAATAGTAAAATTAATGTTCTTAATTTAATTTAGATAAATATAATAATATTTCTATTTTAATTTACCTCCACCCTTATTTATAGCTAACCACATAAAAGGTAACGTAAGGAGACACAACGCTTTATATAATTATATAAATAAAAATAGCAAGGGTTATAATTTAATATAAAAAATAAAAAATAATTAAAATAATTTCTCTTAGTTTAATGGTTAGAACTGCATTCTTCTAAAGTGTTAATTTTGGTTAAAAGCCAAAAGATAATAAAATTTATCCCGACATAAATTAAATATAAAATAGTTATAGTGTATTACAAAATTTAAATTTAAATTAAGAATTTTAAAAAGAGACCTGAGTAAAAATTAAATAAAGAGTAGTTTTTATAAAGGATTCAACCCTTAGGCTTTGCCTTGTTTATTTAAATTAAAATTAAAGATAAGAAGGCGAAAAAATATTTGATAACTTAAAAATCTTCATTGAAAGTTCTTAAATATTAATAAATACTCATTCATTTTTAATTAAATAATTTATTATTTAAATAAATTTATGAATTAAAAAGAATACTAATGATAAATAATAATTTAATATCTAATATATTAGATATATTAATAAATTTAATGGATGTATTAATAATAATATTACCTGTACTATTATCTGTAGCTTTCATGACAATAATAGAAAGAAAACAATTAGCTGCTATGCAAAGAAGAGTAGGACCAAATACTGTAGGTTATTATGGGCTTTTACAACCTTTTAGTGATGCTTTAAAATTAATTCTTAAAGAAACAGTTATACCTTCTCAATCTAATAAAGTTTTATTTTATTTAGCTCCAGTATCGGCCTTAATTTTTAGTTTATTAGGTTGGGGAGTAATTCCTTTTGGAGAAGGATTAACAATATCAGATTTTTCATTAGGAGTTTTATATAGTTTAGCTTTATCATCTTTAGGTGTATATGGTATATTATTTGCAGGATGGAGTGCTAATTCTAAATATGCTTTCTTAGGATCTTTAAGATCTACAGCAGCTATGATAAGTTACGAATTAATATTAAGTTCTGCTGTATTAATTATTATATTATTAACAGGATCATTTAATTTTACAACAATAATAGAAAGTCAACAAGCAGTATGGTTTATTTTACCTTTATTACCTGTATTTGTTTTCTATTTCATTTCTATATTAGCGGAAACTTCTAGAACTCCTTTCGATCTTCAAGAAGCGGAATCTGAATTAGTAGCTGGTTTCTTCACTGAACATTCAAGTGTACCATTTGTATTTTTCTTCTTAGCTGAATATTGTTCTATAGTATTATTTAGTACTATTACAGCTATTTTCTTCTTAGGTGGTTATAATTTCCCTGAATTATTTGTAAATGAATCTTATATTAATATTACATCTATAGTATTAGGTATTAAAACATGTATATTCTGTTTTATGTTCGTTTGGTTCAGAGCTACTTTACCTAGATTAAGATATGATGCTTTAATTGAATTATGTTGGTTAAATTTATTACCAGTAGCTGTGGCATTCATTATTTTAATACCTAGTATCTTAATTGCCTTTGATATTGCACCTTACTAATTTATTATTATTTAATAAATTAACCCCCTTAAGATTTAATATTTTATTTTTTAAATAGTTGAATTGAAATTAATCATTCCATGGTAGATTAATTTCAATTCAACTAACTCTTACAATTAAAGGTCATATAGGTAAAACTATTATTTTTAAAGATTCTATGTTAATGTTACCTAGATCTTTAAGAGAATTAGGTCAATCATTCAATCTAGAAAATAATAAAGGAATATTTCCTTATTTGTTTGATGATATCAACTATGAAGGTGAATTACCTAATTATGAATCCTTTACATCTATTTCTAAAAATGAATATTTAAATTTAAAAGTTCAATATTCCAACAAAATATGGAGTTTTAAAGATGAAGCTATAAAATATTGTAAATTAGATTGTCTTGTATTACATGAAATATTAACTAAATTTAAAGAATTAATATTTAATGAATTTAAAGTTGATCCAATCAGTGCGCTTACCTTACCAGCGTTAGCTTTAAAAACTTATAAAACGTTATATTTACCTAATTATCATTCTCTAAAACAATATTCAGTATATCAATTAAATGGTCTACCTGAACATAACATTAGAAAATCTTATACAGGAGGAGCTGTAGATGTTTATATACCACAAAATAAAGATAATGAATTATTATATCTTTACGATGTTAATTCTTTATATCCTACAGTTATGGCTAACAATCCAATGCCTATTGGTCAACCTGTAGCTTTTATAGGTAATATAAGAAAAGTTGATGCTGATGCTTTTGGTTTCTTCTATTGTAAAATTACTAGTCCAGAATACTTAGAACACCCTATACTACAAAGAAACATTAAAACTGGTAATGGTATAACAACTATTGCTGGTTTAGGATCTTGGGAAGCTTGGATATTCTCTGCTGAAATGGATAATGCAATTAAATTTGGTTATACTTTTGAAATACTTAAAGGATATCAATTCAAAAAAGGATTTATTTTTAAAGAATATATTTCTAATATGTATAACTTAAGATTACAATACCCTAAATCAGATCCAATGAATTTAATTGCTAAACTTCTTATGAATTCGTTATACGGTAAATTTGGTATGAAATCAGAAACAACTAAAGTAGAAATAGTATCTAATAAAGATCTTACAAAATATTTAGATAAATTTAATACTAGTATTGCTGATATTATTTATTTAGAAGATCATGTGGTTCTTATTATTAATACTAACGAATTTAAACCTTGTTCTGATTCACCGTTCACTGAAATGGATTTAATTCATAAAATGGATACTAATGTAGCTATTGCTTCGGCAATTTCAGCATACGCTAGAATCCATATGTCTCAATTTAAAAACAATCCTAATTTAAAACTTTACTATTCAGATACAGATAGTGCAGTATTCAATGCACCATTACCTGAAGAATATTTAGGTTCAAATTTAGGTTTAATGAAATTAGAACATGTGATTAGTAAAGCTGTATTCTTAGCTCCTAAAGTTTATGCATTAATAACCGAAGAAGGAGAACAAATAATTAAAGCTAAAGGACTAACAAAAGATGCAATCAAAGATATTAATATTTCAGATTATGAATTATTACTAAATAAAAATTCATCTAGAGTATTTAAACAATCCAAATCTTACAAATCACTGTATCAAGGAAACATTTCTGTATTAGATACCTTGTACACTTTAAAAGCTACATCTAACAAAAGACAAAATATTTATGTGAACGGAATATTTGATAATACAAAACCATTAAATTATAATGAAAGAATCTATTTTATAAACAATTTTCTAGGGGGTTAATTTATTTATATTTATTTTTTAGAAATGAAGATAGGAGCTACCATAGCTAATAATAATATTACACTTGTTATTATTAATAATAAAGCACCAGTAGTATAAAGGTGTTGTCCTATAGCTTCAATTTGTAAGAAATTAGTAAAAGTAGTATCAGCAATATTAGGATTATAAGCAGTATTAACAGTATTAATAGCAGATATTTCAGAATTAAATAATAAACCATTAAAATTAGTTAAAGTTTCTAATAATACAGAAATTATAGATACATTATTAAAACTAAATGGCATTATAGTAAAGATTTCATAAATAAATAAGGATCCTATTGCTAAGGCTAAAGGTAAATTTTTTGTATATTGTGAACCAGTTTCTAATATATCAGTTAATTTTATATTAATCATCATAATTACAAAAAGGAATAATACTGTTATAGCTCCTACATATACTATAATATAAGATATTCCTATAAATCCTACACCTAATAAGATTAAATATCCTGCTGCATTAACAAATACAGAGATTAAAAAGATTACGGCTATTACAGGATTTTTAGATGTTATAACTAAAACACTAGAAAGTAAAGTAGCAAAAGCTAATATATCAATTAAAATATTTTTCATTGTATTTAATTAGTTATCATTACTTCTATTACCTCGTCAAAGGCTCCCAACCCACATAATATAAATAGGGTATACTTATGCAATGTATATATTACATTATATTAAAACAAAAAAAGATTTTTATTATTAATAATATTAATATGCAGCCTAGCTCTTTTATCACCAAATATAAAATTAATTTAGGGTAGGCAAACTATTGCTAAGTTAGGGTTTTTCTATAGGAGTTAAATATAATTCATAAATTTAATTAAATAATAAATTATACAATTAAAAATGAATGAGTATTTTTTTAATATTTAATAATTTTCAATGAAGATTTTTAAGTTGTTAAATATTTTTTAATTCTAATTAATATAAACTACTATGTCTACCCTTATTTATAATCGTTGCTAAGGCATCCTGCATAGCTTTAGGTTGGCAGGGATATAGATAAGCTAGAATGCAAAGTTGAATGCCAAGGTAGCACAGTCATAATTATTATTGGTATAATAGCAGAGTTATTTAAATATAAAGTTAAACCAATTATTATTTTGTAATACACTATAACTATTATTTTTTTTTACCTTGTTTTTAATAAAATTTAAATTTATCCTCTTTTGGACTCGAACCAAAATTAACACTTTAGAAGAATGCAGTTCTAACCATTAAACTAAGAGAAATTATTTTAATTATTTTTTATTTTTTATATTAAATTAGCTAAGGGTGCCTATGGTTAGCAGAGTTCTATAGAAATATTATTATATTTATCTAAATTAAATTAAAGAACATTAATTTTACTATTACTTTTAAATATTTAATATAAATTTATTAGAAAATAGATTCAATATTTAAAATCTAATATGGGAAAGTAATATAAAATATTAAATTAATAGCCGAAAAAAGGAATTGAACCTTTGTTATACCGTCATGAATGGTATGTTTTAACCTATTAAACTATTTCAGCTCAATTTGTTTTATTATTTCTTTTAAATTTATTTATTCACTTATTTATTCACTTATTTAGGACTACCTTTATTTATTTAATTTATTCTAGATAGAATTTAAATTTTTGTTTATAAGCTGCCAGCTAGATCAGAGTTATGGCCTACAATTTAATACAAGGGCTAAGTAAACCTCAAATCCTAAATACTTAAGTATATAATATTCCAATATAAAAATATACAAGTTCTGGTTGATTAGTATACATTTAGAATATTGAGGTATAAATTATTATATCTTAGGAGAAACACAGAATTTATTTCTCAATAATTCGAATATTCAAGATATTAAATCATTTTGTAAATAAAATAGGTCGACCAAGTATTTTGTGTATACCTCCTTTGCTCTAATAGATTTAAGGTACAGCGAAGCTATGCCCTGCCTGCTGATCTGATATCACTCCGTGCTTGTTCGAAGATCATAAGCAAGGGGGTAAAATATATAAATTTATATTTGAATATTAGTTAGTGGGCTCCTGCCCTTCAGTAGCTAGATCCATTAAGGTATTTTCTATTAAACCTACCATTGGAACGATTATAATAAACCAAGCAAAGTAGAATGCTGTAGCAATTTGTCCTATTTCAACATAAGGTGTATTAGGGTGTTGGCTTCCAATCCACATTAGAATAAAGAAGTTAACAACGAAGGCCCAGAAGAAAAATTTCATAGCAGGTCTGAAAGCCATACCTCTAATTCTAGATACATCTGTTAAAGGTAAAACTAATAAAATTAATAATGAACCAAACATAGCTAATACTCCTAATAATTTATTAGGAATAGATCTTAATATAGCATAGTAAGGTAATAGATACCATTCAGGTACAATTGAAGGTGGAGTTTGCATTGGATTAGCAGGAATATAATTATCACTGTGTCCTAATAAGTTAGGATAATAGAATACTAAAATAGATAAGACTAATAAAAATAAGAAAATAGTTACTAAATCTTTAAAAATAAAGTAAGGATGGAAAGCTAATCTATCTGTATTAGATGTTATTCCATTAGGATTATTTGAACCATGAATATGTAAAGCAATTAAGT
>Ga0307509_10001292_pt1 | contig 42516 bp, 57 predicted proteins | sample 10_EM_MG_FD_202245 | JGI IMG/M metagenome (GOLD analysis project Ga0307509, IMG submission 202245) | Populus trichocarpa ectomycorrhiza microbial communities from riparian zone in the Pacific Northwest, United States - 10_EM | ecosystem: Host-associated > Plants > Roots > Unclassified | place...
TCCCTTCTTCCTCCAAGTCTTCTGCTATTCCACTTCAGCCGCTCCGGAAGCGCCGAACCTCCACAGTCGAACGTTTTTATTCACCTACTGCACGAGCAGAACTCGAAGGGACCATTGATCCATCGAGTCCCAGAAGACGTAATCGACACCGTGGTCGCAGCAAGAAGATGCCGTTCTTAGAAGCACATTATCACCCATTTTTGTTTGCAATGATGACACTGTCAGGAATAGCTGAGCTCGGCCTCACCTCGTTTTTGATCAGTGCTGGGAATGAGAACGGGACATGGCCAAGTCCGAGATACCATTCTTTGTGAGTTGGACAAGATTGTGATTTTGATTGAATAGGAGTCGACAAGAAGCCCAGATTAATCATGTTCTGCTTCAATGCAGCGTGGACGACACTATTTTCGGCGACATACATGTTGTGGTATGTAGACGGTGCGAGCCACTTCCTGGCAAACGTCGCTAGCTCTGTCATATGGCTCATTGTAACTTCTGGTTTATGGGTAAGTCTATTTGCAAATTAGATGGTTCGTCTGACCTAAGATTACTTTCGTGTATTCAGGGAACCGCAGCGGGTATCATGCATAATACGCGGACAGGGGGTAACTGTCCCAGAAGAGGCACGATATCGAGGTGCCGACAGTCATTGACGGTGGAAGCACTTGGTTGGACAGAATTTGGGTTGTGCACGTTGACGATGATAGTGACATGTTTGTGGATTCTGTCGACCAGGTGGAGGAACAAGATTGGAATCGAGAATACGAATGGATCAGAGAGGCTTGTGTAGTAGCTTACATACTATCAGATAACAATTTACATAATCAAGTAATGCTGGCTGCGGAAATTGCCGGTAGTACTGCATAGTTTGATTCAGCCTCCCGATCCTTTTTGGGAGGAATATCCACTGCCGGCCACAAGAACTTGAAGCAAAAAGGTGCGTCGTTGAACCGGTCTTTGGCGACTTTTTGAGGCTGATTCCTACGTACCCAGCCGCAAGATGGGCGCCTACAAATACATCGGGGAACTTTACAAAAAGAAACAGTCAGATGTCCTCCGTTTCTTGCTCCGTGTTCGGTGCGTACTTTATCCAAGTTATCATTTCTACCTCACTAAGTATTCAACAGGTGTTGGGAGTATCGCCAACTGAGCGTCGTCCACCGCGCCTCCAGACCATCCCGCCCCGACAAAGCCCGCCGCCTTGGATACAAGGCTAAGCAGGGATATGTTGTATACCGTATTCGTGTTCGTCGCGGCAACCGCAAGAAGCCTGTCCCCAAGGGTTTGTGCCAAAACTATATCAATTATTCAGATTTTCACCTTTGAGGACAATGACAGGTGCTACCTATGGTAAACCTGTCCGTCAGGGTGTCAACCACCTCAAGTTCCAGCGTGGTCTCAGGAGTACAGCTGAGGAGCGAGTGGGCAAAAGATGCGGAAACTTACGAGTGCTGAACTCCTACTGGGTGAATCAGGACGGTGTTTACAAATATTACGAAGTTATCCTTGTCGATCCCAACCACAAGGCTGTGAGTTGCCTTTGTTTTTTCTCTCTTTCTTTTGTATCTTTACAAATTATGAAAATTTTAGATCCGCCGTGATGCCAGGATTAACTGGATCGTCAATCCAGTCCACAAGCGGCGCGAAGCTCGTGGTCTCACCAGCATCGGAAAACAAGTACGTATTATACACTCGGAAACATTGACACATTCTGAATCTCTTCCCTGTTCAGAACCGTGGGTTGGGCAAGGGCCATCGTTACAATCACACGCCGGCACGCTCCACCTGGAAAAAGCACAACACTCTCAGCCTGCGCCGATACCGTTGATCGTTTCTTCTATTTTCTTTACGGTTCCTTACCTCCATGTTTCTTACATCGTGCTGTGTCTATGGTGTCATACACTTTAAGCCAAAATGCAATTATCATGACTTCAGAAGTTTGAGCACATGTAACGAGGTGCCGCCAACACGAGGCCGGAATTGATGCTCGTTACGGTATGAAACATCCCGCCTAACAGTAGTAACACGCGTCAAACGCTTCGTCGCGCTCTTCTTAAATTGAGCCAAGACTTTGAGGCGATGATTTCACTCTCCCAACTCCCTCCTTGCAATGCTCCATATTCTCCCTCTCGGTCTCCGTATACTATCCTTTAACGTCGCGTTGAGTCTTGCTCTGCCCAATTTCTGGAATATCACCTTGCCCTCTTTTCATGCCCATCGTTGGCCGATCCGTTCGGCGACTGTTATTAAGCGCGATGTAGAAAATATAAACTTCAATCCCGATGGCTCTCCCTTTTTGTGGTTGCCCCAAGATGAATACAAGGGAAAGACTTTTTATGAGTATGTCCTCTTCTTTTTGGAACTGTTTACGAAGAGTGTTGACTTTGGCTGGAGTCGTTGGCGGTTCTTTGACCATCCAGATCCAACAAAGTATGTGCTTGTCAACCTACACTGTGTGGCGCAGTGCTGACTCTCCTCCAATTCCTTAATTAAGTGGGCACGTAAAGTGCGTATTCTGGATTATTCCATTCCATATCTTATAGGCTTTGCAGCTATATCAACAAAACCACTGCATTCGAGAGTGGTCTGGTTTATATTGAAGAGGGGGGAACAGTTATCATGAAAGCAGACCACACAACCAAGTTAGACCGGGGTGTCTTTCGTAACAGGTCTGGAGATTTCCATAAAAATGTTCATAGTAAACTTACTATCGTGTTAGCATTCGGATCGAGAGCATTGCAACCTATAATACCGGTCTGTTCATTTTAGATCTAAACCAAGCACCCTGGGGATGTGGTACGCTTAGTAAAATCGTTTGACATTTGACAATATACTAATTACTACATAATGGGCAGGTGTATGGCCCGCATTTTGGACAGTAGGAGGGAACTGGCCATATGTACGTGGTTCCTTGTGTATTCTTGAAAGGTCTGCTGACGGTGCTTTAAAGGCTGGTGAAATAGACATAATTGAAGGAGTTCACGACAATCAACACAATCAGGTTGCATGGCACACTGCGCCAGGTAGGTTTGAATTACACACCGCCCTGGTCAACTGCTCAACATTTTTAGGATGTTTACTAAATACTACTGCGGGCTTTACTGGCACTATTTCGGTCCGTCTGCGACCCCAAATCCAAGCCGATCCTAATTGTTGCATGCTTTCTAGTCGAGTGGTGGCCAAAATCATACCGATTGCAATTCGTTTCTAAACAGCAACGCTGGTTGTGGGATAACAGAGTGGAGCAGAGCTTCATATGGCCCATATTTCGACTCCCAGGGAGGTGGCGTCTTTGCCATGAAATGGGATGAGAATGATATTTCCATATGTACGCACGCTCGTGTTAGATCCTGTCTTTCCAATGGAAGCCTAACGGCCCTCCTTCAACAGGGTCATTTTACCGCGCTGCGATTCCCAAAGATGTCGCGGCTGGTAATCCTAATCCATCGGGATGGGGCTTGCCTTCCGCCAGGTTACATGCATCACAGTGTGACATCAGAAAGTATTTTGGAAATCATTCCATCGTTTTTGGTCAGTCTGCCCTATAGCTCACCGCAATGTGCTGATTCGAATTTTCTCGTATTCCCCACAGATATCACATTCTGTGGTTTGTATTTCTGCAATTTCCACTTTTATTTCCCTCTAACGGATGAGCAGGCGATTGGGCCGGGAATTCCTATGCTACCTCCGGTTGTCCTGGAACTTGCGAGGAAAGGCTCATGGAACCAAAGAACTTCGAGGTTTGTTTCCTTAAATTCTAATGATTTACCCGCTGACCCGTCATCTCAGAATGCCACCTGGAGCATTAATTCCCTTAATGTTTATCGAAAACAGGCGCTTGCTGGGCGTATTTCTACTAGTTCATCAACGCACCCTTTCGTTACCAAGGTTCAGCTCTGGATGTCGTCCTGCCTGGTAATATTCACCTGCATTTATCTTTTTTTTGTAATATGAGCTTGGAATGAATCTCGACAACCAATACATCTACCATAAACATCTTCATCGAAATCAATGGATTCGAGTCTAGGTAGTTATCTAAGATCACAATTTCATCTTCCATATCAACTTCTCTGGGTCAATACCATCATGGGTATGCGGCTCCCCGAAACTTGCCCTCAGAGGAGTTACGCTTACCCATCCATGGTGCAGTGCCCATCCGTCTGATCCAACGGGAAGGGTAGTCAAGGCAGGCGTGATAAGCCCCTTCATTTCAGGTGCAAACTTGAATAGCAAGTCGCCACTCTCTTCATCTTCTAGGCTGAGTCCAGATGCTTCTGTTGGATGATTGGTAATGGCATCTAAACCTGGAGCTTGAACAGAACGATTGCTTGAGTTCCCCTGTGAGATATTCTTGAAAAGGCGACCGTAGGAATTGCGCCACATTCTGGTCCAGCAAATCTTCAAGCCCTCGTTGGAGAGGATGTCTGCTACGAGTGGGATATTGACACTGTAGAGGTCAACTTCGCCATCTCTGAGTCCACATTCGTCTTCTCCCCAATTATTCCAAAGATGGTTGATAATTTGGCAGCTCATGCGATGAGCAGGTTCGAAATAGGTCGTCGGTGTTGGGTGAATGACTGTACCATATGAGATTGCAATGGCGCGCTTCTTTGACAATGACGATGACATCGCCGCACCGATCGTCCCCGAAGAAAGGGCGAACGCGGCTAGTCCCCGAATTTCAGAGGCACGACAATCCACGAGAGTCAAGAGTGCACGCACAAGATGTGTTTCTTCCTAAGTTGGGGCCGGAGATCTGGGGATATTTGGATGACATGTGGGGTCCAGCCATAGGAGATGCGTCGACCCACCACAAGATCTATCTGACCTTCAAACAGGTTGTGGAGAGCGACGTTTGCACAGGTTGCTGGAGTCTGCGATAAGGATTAGATAAAACTTGCAGCCAATGCGATTGCATACTCCATCTAGGAGGATCCATTCATCCTACACGAGCAAATCGTGAGCATCCATAAGGTTTTCGACTTGAAAAGTTAGACTTACGATTTCTCCCTCTTTTAATGGCCTCGAATTTAAGGTGCTTTCACCACTTCCGTCTTCTTTGGGATAGAAGTAGTTTCCTTTCGTTGCTTCCTTTATGTGATATGCTTTCCCTGCAAAAAAAAAACATCAACAGAATGAAGCCCCAAAACCACCGAGGCGAACCAATCCACGACTTCTGTGCACTGGGAAGGACGACCTTTACATCCCATCCTTTGAAAAAAAAAAATTTACTCAGTTCCAATGATTCTTTGCAAATCGCGTTCTTACCGAGATGTTGAGTTAATTGACGGTACAGGCCAAGAACATACGGGGATTCTTTAGAGTTAGGGGGTCCATCGTCATTCTGAGAATGTTAATGAGTTAATGGGCTGCTCTGCGGCTGGGACTCACTGTTAGAAGGACTCTGACTTTAGGATTGGATGACATGGGACAAAGGCCGTAAATATTATCCAGTGATCCAGGGGCACAAACAATAGACACCCGAGTTGGCTTGGAAAATCGTCACCAACACCGGCACCTGCGACTGCAACTAATGGCTGCTACCCATGAACTCCCTGGAATCTTACCGCAGTCCCCGTTGAACCCAAATCCAGCCGCAGGTCAGAGCAATTTGTCTGTGCCTAAAGATAAGGATACCACCCATTTTCTCCAATCTCCCACCCCATCCTTTGCGGAATCATTCTCTACAGCATTCACCTCACCCGACAACCAACTAGAAGAAGCGGCGCGTCTCGGCCTCTCTTCACTTGCCCCACCCCAAAGTCTTCGGAAATCTGTATCTGTCGATTCATTTGCCCCATACAACCGCGACGACTCTCGAAACCAGTCAAATCCGTCCCCCAAACCATCCCATTTCAATGTTTATAACGCAATACAAGGGACTCAGAGACGTTCAGATGCGCAGGTTTGGCCCGGACGACATAACGAGAGCTTGACTGCCCTCCGTCGTGATCATGAATCGTCTTCGCCGCCTGATTCTGACGTTGACAGATACGACCCCATCAGCCTACCAGCCATCGAACGCTTCCGACATGCATCGCTGAAAGGTCAAGACCCTTCAAAAACTTCCCCTCGGGCTGGGGACCTCTCCCTCCCGTCGCGCACACAGAGCAGCAACTCGGTGGCAGGCTCTTCAGGTCACAGCCATCGTGAGCGTGAACATTTAACCTCCATGTCATCTCCTTCCAGGCGAGGTTCTGCCTTCACCGCCCCTCCGTCGGGCCGGGTGCGGAGTGGCAGTTTGGGCTATAATCCACCAAATTCCTCCAAGCGGATGATTATCAACCCCCACATCCCTCCCTATGTCAGCTAGAAAGTTTCTTCTTTTCATTTATTATAATGCTCACAGATCATCTAGACTGGATCCTCAAATTCAACACAAGCTATCTCTCTTGTCGTCCTTGGAACAACGGGTTGTGGCAAATCAACTGTAATCAAGCAGGGACTTTCGGATTGGGTCCTAACAGAGTCCATGCATTCTTCTTTCTCCCGATGTAAGTGGCACCTACTTGACCGTACCGCACCAGACTTCAATCTCGGTGACAGATATCCGCCGAACCGATTCCCTTACAATTAATCAACCTCCATCACCCGATGGTTCCATCACAGTCCTTGATGTGTTTGAAGTAGAAATTCAAATGACGAGCGGTGGTCTTGTCAAATGGCCGCAGGGCACACCCGCCATTGATGGGCTCCTCATTTGTTACGATTCATCGACAGCGAGCTCTTATCAACCTATTGGAAGCCTTCTTGGTGAGCTCAAAAAGAATGCTTGATGATGGATATCTGTTAAAATCTCCTTACACGACCTATTAGACCGTTATCGAGCTATCACTTTGCCAATTATAGTTCTCAGCTGTAAAGCGGATCTCCCGCATGAGGTGGATCCTAGTGATGCAGTGGAAATGCTCAAGCGCTACGATACTGGATTGATAGAAGTATCAAGTACGACAGATCCAGGAAAAGAAAGAATGAACCAATCATTCCAATATTTATTAAGGGCCGTTTTTGGTCAAAGAGGTGAGCTTGTTGCTTGTTTTTCTGCACTTTTCCACCCTTATTTAATATGTCTAAAATACCAGGGCCTGACCGCGTTATTGATGGCCGGAATCCTGCATCTCCCGACCTCTCATTCAAAGGGGCGCCATGGTCAGGGTCACCAAGCAATACCCCAAGTAGCTCGCCTACGACACCCTCCCCAACCGGGTTCTCTTCGCCGAATGTTAATTCCCATATACCCCCAACTTCCGATATCATTGATTCAGCCCCGAATCTGGATTCTATGGCGTCGCCGTCTCTACCTTGGGTGGATCCGATGCGAGACTTACTGCAAGAAAACCAAACGCCTGGTTCCCAAGGCGAGAATGGTGCCCCCACAGATGTTGCCCCCACAGATTCAGAAGATACCCACCACAACGATCTCGAGAACTCTCCAGGTCTTCCAGACGAAAGCCCCAGTTATCTTTCTGAAACTAAGAAGAACGGGGCAAAAAAAGAACCGTCCGTATAACTTTTATGGTCAGTGAAATTTGTCACTTACATACGTATCTGTATTCTAGGCGTCCCGCACAGTGGGCAGATCTGGATGATTTACTTGACAAACTTCTATTCCTCTCCGTGAGCGGAGATGGTGCGCCTGTTTCTCGGAACATCTGTTCGTCTCTCACCTATTCCACAGACCCCACATTCACGGTCCATTTTCTCCTCACTTATCGACGATTCGCCACACCTCGAAGCGTTCTTCTCGCCATGCAAAAACGGATGCGCCAACTTGATAATCCTTGCGGAGACCCCATGTTTGCATGCTTTGCACAAATGCGGTTTGTGCTTTTCAAATCTGTGCTCTTCTAACTGACGCCAGATCTTAGGATATGTCATCTTTTGGAAACTTGGATCCGTGACTACCCTCACGATTTTGCTGTCAAGGGCACCGCTGGTGCTTTAAACGCCCTGATTAAATCTATCATTTCGAAAACCCATCTCCTGCATTACGGTTCTGAGTTTCTACCGTTCCTGGAGCAGCTGCCTAGTCTTGTGGACCAGGATTCAGCATGGGCACTGAAGGTGGTAATCTCAGACAATGACAGCGACGACTATATTCCCGACGATGAGGACGATGAGGAAACACATACCGACGACACAACCAAACTGGAAGTCGGAGGCGGCAGTGCAATATCTGTCGATTCGCACAAAGTTGCGTTTCCTTCCAGGGAGCGCAAATCTAGTCTGCCGTTGCCGAAAACGATGTTGTCACCCCCCCAACCGAACGGTATTAACCCACATGCATATGATCAATCACCCAAGCAACATATCAAGGATCTTGCCAAATTGGCTCTAACCGTACAAAGTACCGATTCAGACGAGATCGCGCAGGAAATTACGCGACAGGGCGTAAAACGCTTTTTGGAGATCAAGGTTCGTGACCATATCTTAAGCTTCACTCTTTGAATTTAACAAATAACAATTCAGCCCCGGGATTGGTTGCATTACACCTTTGTTTCCTTTGGTGCAGGAAGGAAGATGGACAATGAGCCAATTACTACATTCAATGCCGTATCAAATCTTTTAGCCGACTGGTTAGTGGGATTTCCTTGTGGTCCCTTTCATTTTATTCAGAATTGGAAACGCAGGGTCATTTCCCTTATTCTGTGCCACGAGCGGCCAAAGAATCGAGCTAGGCAGATTGAGAAGTTCGTTGATATTGCACTGAAGCTAAGGCAGATGAATAACTACTCTGCACTGCGTGCTTTCGTCGCTGGCATTAATAACGCCACGGATGACCTAACGATGGAACAGCTTAAAGCGAGAGCTCCAGAATCAGCCAAGAATCTAATGTCCTGGGATCTACTTCTCCAGCAAATACGATCACATAGGTCGTATCGCTTAGCCTTGCGGAATTCAAAAGGGGCTTGTATTCCTGCATTGTGAGTGCTGATCACCCTCCATTAGAGTGAAATTTAACATTTTCCAAGGGAAGTCCACATGTCGGACCTCATCAGGGCACACGAAGGAAACGGAGATACTAACGATGCATATCCCTCAAAAATTCACTGGGCCAAGTTTAACATGATGGGAAGATTCATTACTAGCACTCTCCAATGCCAAGCTCAGTGCCGAAATTCCAACGACTATGACTTCCCCGAACGCACAACAATTGCAGAGCTGTTCGTGAAATTCCCTGTCATGAGTTCTGAGGTTTGTAGATGCCGCAACTTCTTGCTCCCTGCTAATCATCACCCAAATCAAGATGCAAAAGTCAAGGCTCAAGTCCGAGGACTTCGATTTTGATGATGTCCATCAATCTGTTCCACCTCCAAGCCAACCTAGAGATATCGCGGGTTTGCGCAGGCTCTTCTTTTGGTGATGTTTTCGTTTCGTTGTATTTCTTTCTTTGTTTCTTGTGGATCTTGTGGACCTTATTACATACTCAAACTGCTATATTTTTTGCTGCTTTGATATAATGATCCAGTGTCTTTGTCATTTTTCTCAGATGTCCACCAATGCTGTTGCAACCCCGGAGTCAAGTTTCAACTCAATGGTCTATCCAACTCTAGTACGAACTCGATGGTGAAGATGTATTCAAACCGGCAATTAAACATCAACGCCTATGGGAAATCTACGAGACCTATGGGGTTTAAGGTAAAGGTGAGAGAGGGTCTATAGTTCATTCTTGTTAAACTCTTGTCTCTTCATTTGTCAGTATGCAAAGGAAGAGCTTTATTCTTTCTGGCCTCTTAATTATATAAGTACCAACGGTGACAGGTGCGAAGCACGAAATGCTATATGTGTGAGGTCGATCCGCAAAATTGAAAGCCGTCCCATTCATCACGAACTCAGCATTTGGTGAATTGTGGCTGTACTGTCCTTATGACTGACTATGAACCCAATACGACATTCCAGTGTACAGAATGCAATGCTTGATCAGTAAATGGTCATTCTATTCTATCTATATAATAGATTGAGTAACAGATGTCCACATCGGGATGCCATCAACGCCGTCTTCAAAAAAGTTTCAACCGCTTGAGATTAAATAACCCGAAAGCTCCTCTGATGTTGACACTCACCACCCAACCTCTCTGACTATGAACTCGCTTCTTAACACTGCAGATAACAACACACTCATAGTTCCTCGAGACGTCAGATTTGTCAACGCCATTGCACCCTTTACCCTCACATCCGATTGAGAGTGTCAAAAATGTCTACAACCGCCTTTACATCCCTTGCAAACATACGCTTGCCTTCGCCTGGCCGATTGCTTTCAAATTCCTGCTGCCCTGATAAAGACCTCGTTGTTCTTTTCTCTCGCATTGGGGGAACCGATAGGATGGGTCTTTGGAACTCCAATCAGGGATCAAGGATCTGGGAGACAGATGTTGGAGATGGCAATGGTAGTTGTCATGTTGTTGGAATAGCATGGAGTCCCAATGGTCGGTCTATCCCCTTAACAAGTTGCCTTGTCTAAGTACAATTCTAGGTCAGAGCATCGCCGTCTTGCAGGACCCACCAGCAATTAGTTTGCATTCCTTGCAAGACGGCCGCGTCACACTTTCTTCCCCGAGGCTTCCCCTGCCTGTCTCAGAGAGCCCTCTCCGTCTAATGAATATATGGTGGTTTCGCGACGAAAGGAATACACCCATTATTTCAAGCATCCCCGACATTTTCAAACGGAATGAAGCCATCGTGTGTTACCCTGTATCTTCCGAGAATTACCGCTAACCCTACCCTCAAAGACGGGATCGGCCCACTCTGTTCTAAAATTACTTCCTTTACTGGACAACATCCAGGAAGAAACAGAGAAATCCACGTATGACACCGTTTACTCTGCTCAGTTAGGTCAGGCCTGATGCTCGACGAAGGGCAACTGACCTCTTTGCGTTCCAAGGTTCCCATACTCGCCCAAGTCACAAAACTCAACTACCACCAGTCATCGATTCATGGCCTAGCTTGTCGACAGATCTTGCAGCGGCTTCAGTTAGTTCCTCCTCCCATAACAAACCGTCTTTGGAAAGAGCAAACGTCGATGAAATGGATAGTTCCAATGTCAACAGTCTCCTCATGGTATGTGACGACCATGGACGGCTATTTTGTCACCTCGATGGAACTTTCTCTTTGGGTTTTGTCCCTATCGGAACAAATGCTGTCCTTGATTCGATGGTGAAGCATCCCCTCAGGCCTATGTTTGTTGGTCAATCTAGCATCCTACGAGGAAACTCGTTTGAGATTTGCTTGACCCCTATGGTTATTCACATGCCCCTCCTTACTCAAAGGAGTGCTCGAGATCTGGCCGCCTTGAGTTCGACCGCACGGGAGCTAATATGGTATGCTATTCGAGTCATCACAGAAATGCAGGGCATTTGGAATGGATCAGAGAGTAATACTGGAGCCCGAGAGTTTGGCCCCAAATGGATTGGTTTGCTTGAGACAAAACAGAAAGAACAATTTGGTCGTGCGTATTTCTACTTCTTGATTCAGTGAAATGATCAATGTGTTTCAGAAGAATCACCGACTCCTATACTGGATCTAACCACCCTTCTGACAACTGGTCGGCCGACTGAATCTTTGCTAGACTTTCTGGGAAGTGGCGAACAAATGAGTGAAAGGGTGCCTTTTCAATCGCCCCGTTTTCTCACCCCCCGAATCTTGCTAATTTATTGATGCAGGGTATTCAGAAGTGGGAATCTTCTGTATCTGAGGCCCTCGTCAAGCTCCGGGATTCCGCCGAGAAGCGGCTCTCCCCGGCATTCCAAAGGCTACATATAGTCTTGGCCGAACTTCAAGGATGGGCAAAGTTGTCAGTTTGTGCATCCAAGGTTGTACTTTATACAATATTCTCACTGTTCCAAGGCCACACTTTTCTGTGTTCGAAATACCCCAAGAAGAGGTGGGGTTGTGCCTTGACTCAATAAACCGAGCGATAGTTCTCTCGAGTTGGCTGGCGTCTGTATCACGAATGGAATTGTACCGATTCCGAGAGTTCATCTCTTGGTTGCGTTTTGGTACGTTACATCCATGATCCTGTGCAGTTCGTCCATTTGATTTTGGGAAGAGGTCAGCAATGTAAATTCCCCAAATGACGGGAACATCCCTCGCCATGACTTGCTGGAAGTCAACAATTATTTCATCTCAGGCCTTCTCGCCAGTTCTATCGACAAATGGTTTTCTGGACCCGTCCCTCAGTTTCAGCCCGCTGACCTGGGCGTCCCTAACCAAGGGAAAAGATCTCTGGCCGATCAGCTCGAACGGGCACACATTTTTGCAACTGATGCTTCCCAAATGGCCTGGCAAACGGTGCGTTTACTGGTTAAAAGGCACGGAAACTTAATTGAAGTATTGACAGACTTCATCGGTCACGGACCATAGCCATTTAGACAAGAATACGGTAGCTTTGATCCAGGACTTAGCTCAGCGTTCTCAAAAAATCTTTCATCACGCAGCTGAGGCCGCATCTCGCTCTGCTGTGGTTTCATTTGATTCTTTATTGAAAACAGAGCGGGTACCGGAGCATAGAGTTTCACCCGACGAATCCCAGACCTTCCCCTTCCGAGAACGGGCCGTTCTAAACGAGGTAGCTAATACTTGTTTCATAAAATAAGATAATATTCTGACAGCCACAGAACGGTGAACTGCTTCAACACCTTGTTGGGCGAATGCAGTCTGGCCACAACACCAACAACATATGTGCGTTCACCAGTGATTCGATTTGGCTTATTCCGCTGAGAATTCGGTCTGGGGTAGTGCTTCTGACTCAGCTTCATTTTGGAGTTGAGGTATCTGAATTGCCTTCTGAAATTGGCATAGCGCTTCTTGAATGCTATCTACTCGAAGAAGGCGAAGAACGAAGTGACTTTGACCTCCTGGAAGCCGATTTCTTTGACGATGAATATGTCGTAATTCTTTACCGGCTTCGGCAGAGAGAAAGTCAGTACAAGAGAAGTTTCTTTTTTAACCCTGACTGATCAAAATCGACGAGTAGAACAAACGTTTCTAGGCATGCTCAACTACAACAATATAGGATATCAAAACTTGTTGGACGAGGGATACGTAAAGAGGTCCGCCCATGAAGATTTGATGCAGGATGCCTTGGAGTTGTGGAAGAATGGCAAAGTAAGGCAAAATATCAACGCTCTTCAACCGGAGGTACTGATTTTAGGTACTCTTGAACCTTTAGTTGACTTGCTCAAAGATTCCGATTAACCGACGGCGTGCACTTTCTGGTTGCAGGCATGGGAAAGTGTCGGTTGCCTTGAATGGCAGAGCAGGCCGACGAGTAGCTTGTATTATGGATAGCACAGGGACTACGTTGGAGTCATTTGATCTGGAAGGGGACGCGGAGGACATGGAAGTTGCGGATGATGCAAGGGCAGGTTAGAATTTCGGACCGCGTCCGGAACCACGCCGTTCCCTGCATCGACGGCCTTCATTTGCAAGTTGGGGAACCGGTACAAACAATGAAGGTGTGGATGCTACCAAATCAGCATCCGACGCGACGTTGGGCCCTTCTAACTCGATATGGGAATGAAAACATGGAAGGACGGATATTGCGGTGAGAATACGGAGGCAAGGCCGTTGGTCGAAATTGGGCAATTAATTAGATGCCCTCTTGTTTGCCGGCGTCAGATGCTGCGCGTGGCGCCAACTTTTTGCGGTTTAGATTAAGAATGTCCATGGCGGTTCAATGGAGATAAAATGCCAGGTCCCATAGTAATCTTCGAGAAAGGGCTGTCAGTGGATGTGCGGCGCACCCCTTGAGGCCAAACTTAAATTGTCCATAACATCGGCTAAGTGGTCGATAAAGGGCCGCGGACCCTCTCCCTCGTGCCCCCTGATTCGAATTCTTTTTCCATGCCATTTTAAACCTCCCTCTCCCCTCATTTTCTCCCTCCAATGCCCAAATCTCCTTCCCCGCCGAAACAACCGCTCGATAACGTTCCCCGCATGTCCGACGTCGCGCTCAGGAAGAAGAAAAACGCAGATGCCCAAGCCGCTTTCCGCGCCAGGAGAGCCAATTACATTGCTACCCTTGAGGAGACAGGTAACCAAGCTCATCCAAATAACCATTCTCAATATTTTATTAACATCGGTGCAGTCACGAGCTTGGAGTCGGTGGTCATTCAACTCCAGGAATCATGTCGCGAGTCCCGCAGCGAGTTGGTAGAACTACGCCAAGAAAACGCTCGCCTTCGTCATGAACATCGGGAGCGTGAAAAATTTTGGAGACCACTCTACCAGGCGAGAAAAGCAGGGCAGGCATCTGAGAGCGATGATCTACCAACACCCCCTCTCTCATCACCATTTTTGGGTCATGTTCAACCTTCTGGCCTCGCCACTGCGTCCTTAATTCAGCACCCCTATGGAAGTGGACTCTCATACAGAGGGGAGGATTCCGCGACATGCCATTACATTACTCCTGGCACCAACAATACTAATTTTCCAACCCAAACATCTACCATCTCTTTTCCAGGTAATGGACTTTCTGCCGACGGATCTTCAGGATCGGCTCTCAACCATCGTGTTGGAAAGTATGCAACATATCCGTATTCAGCTCACGAATCTCCTCGAGACCCACGCTGGCAGGCAAGTCCGGCTTTGCCTGGGAGCCTGAATGGAGGCGAGTCTGCGACCCCTCCCCACTCTCATTCTCCGCCCTATTTGGAATCCCCTTCCTTGACCTCCACAGAAATGGCTGCATATCCTGGAAGATTCTCAGGAGACGAGCAGAAGGTGGCGCTGACCTCTGTATTAGACAATGCACCATATGTTTTCCCAACTGGAGAACGCTTTCATCAGGGGATAGGAGATAGCGTACCAAACAGCCGCTCGATGTCTCCTTCATCATCAACGCCGAGCTCAACGGCATCCCTCCCATTGACTTCTCCATTTCAATTCACCTTTCATGAACCTTCGGCAGGACAGGAGCGCGTAGATTTTGATTACCGACGACATTCTCTTCCTCACTGCCCAGAGGTGACACTCCATGGTGGCACTGCCGATATCTCTCTGACGGGCCAATCTTCTGACCCACTCCGTTATCGAGTAGGCCACAGGCCAGATTCTGGTGCGGCCGACCTCCAGCCAACTGTCCCTCCCAGTGAAAATGGTTCAAACCACGATCAATGTAGCAGCGACGGCGATCCTCCCTTCAATAACCCACAAATTCAATCTCGACGAAATACGATACACTCCCACTCGCGTTCGCCGTCTCCTGGTCCGGCGCCGATTTCCTGCACTGTTGCTGTGATTAAAGCCCAGGCTTTTGGGGCCCTCCGAAGGACTCGTGCACGGACAAAGAAGTCCACCGAAGGTGCTGCTAAAGTTGCAAATCATGTTTTAGAAGCCCGAGGCATTGGCGTCACACCAACTGTTGGTTCAAACCGCGCTCATCGAGAGGATGAAGACCTGGACATCGAAACCCCATAATCTCGCTCTTTCTGACCCTTTAGAACCCATGGAGGTCCTGTATCTATAATCAACTTGACAAATTTTGGATCCCAATGTAGACCCCCTTGTCATTGCATATACCTCACTGCTTTATACCTTGTATTCCACCCATTCCCTGCTGTACTATACATCCCTCTTGTCGAATTGCTTTGCCATTACACATTGTATATAACACCTCGTCCTAGGATTATTGCTGCTATTTACTGATTTGCTAAACACAAATGACATTATATTGGGCCCCGACCTATCTAGTTAACCTTTGGAACAGCGGTATCCCAGGGTCCACGGATAATACTGGGGAAAATAGAGAAGTCAGTTTACGTTCCTGTCGAGGAGAAAGAGCCCGACTTTTTGTATCGCTGGCCCCATATCAAGATTGCAGGAGCAACCAGGGTGATAAAGGTTAATACAGCAAAATTCAACCACATAACAGTGCGGGAAAGATTGGCCATTAGCCAGACAGCTAGAACGGAGAGTCCGAGGGTGGTGATCAACCACAAACCTACGGTGGATGTCTACTGGGTAATGAGTGAAGGAGGAGCGAGAAGGAAGGAGATAATCACCTGCAGGCGATGTCGGAAAATTGGGTATAATGCAAACAATTGGATTGAAAACAACATAAGGGCGAAAACGGACACATTTGTCGGAAGGCGTGAGGCTAACACCACGGACGCAGATACAGCAGCATTCATGGAGAGTACAGACGAGAGTCTATAATCTAAGGTTGAAATTGGCTGAGGCGATAGGAATCACGCGAATCTTACCCTTCATGCGGATCCTCCGGATTTGTCGCGGTATAGTCAGCGAGGAGGGCATTGATAATGAAAAGAATTGCGGCCAGAGCCCAAATAGAGTCGGAAGATGTGGCGGCAGTCAGTGTGCGCAATACTGGCGAGAGTGACATGAGGGCCAGGAACATCATAATAGATGATTTTAAAGTTTTGAGATCTACAAAAGGCGTCAGCATTGTCGCCGTCCATGTGTTTTGACTAACGGTAATCTGTGTTCTTTTGCTGGGTGCCGAGCGCGCTCCAGGTAGCATATCCAATGAGGAAAAGTAGCACGGAAATGCACACTAGGGACCGAGGGTCCAAAGTCCCTTCTTTTAATTCGACGAAGATCGCCAGGAAAATAAAAATAATTGCTAGGTGTTGGGTAATGGAGCAGGACAATATGACAAGAGGCCAGTAAGAATACGGTCTAAAGTTGGCTGGAAATTCGGTTAAAGCAATGTGCAAGAACGATGGTTAGACGATTCATACGATTCCTTTGCAACGACGCAAGAAATAGCTTTGGGGGAACATGATTATCGGGGTACGCCTGTCTTCTCCATAGCACCTTTTCCCAGCCTTGAGTGTCATTCATGGAATAGGGTGATCATGTAAAAACAAGGGGTTTGTAGTTCCGCGCGTTTACTAAAAAAAAACCTGGATCACAGTTTGTGGTTAGCCGAGGGTACGTGTCAAATAAGAACCTGGCAAACCAAGTGGCAAACAAAACGTTTAGTACAAACCCCAAGGTTGGAGGTGCTCAAGGTGTATTATAATAAACACAAGACATGGTTTGAGAGCTTCAAGAATCATCATCGCCCGTGTTTACACAAAACTCTGGGATTCGGAGCATTCTCTATTCCTCGCTCATTGGCCATGTCATGACAACTTGAAAAATCACTACTTCGACACACGGATTGAATTTTCGACTCAGGATCCTCAAGCTCCAACCTCTTATGCTTATCGCCAGGTGTTTCCGAAACGTGTGGCAAGTGAGGCATCCGATCCATTTATAGTGAAATGCAGAAAAAGTATTGAAGGCAAAGGCTACCCTATATGCAATCTTGCGAGGGGGTCGTTGTACTGTAACAAACGTCCAAGGTGAGAAGTTTGGCCAAACAGGTATCAGTAGAAAGGAGGTATTTGGTTAGTCCCACTGGACAGGAGTGTTCCCATGAGTGATGGCAGGCGACAACATTGGACCAACTCACCACCAGGTTTTCTTGTTGGGTTTGGGGTGCTGCTTTTGTGGTATTCTGTTTCGCCAGTTGGGCGGCAAGTTTCCCGGCTTTGGGATTTGCTTCATTTATGCCCTTTCGTTGAGCCTGAAGATAAATTCTAGAAGCCGTGAGTATTCGTGATGGCAGATGCTTACAGCTTGTATCCGCCTCTCTGCAGCCTGTGCAGCAGCGGTACGGGGGTCCGACGGAGTAGCATTGGGAGCTGCTGTATTACTTGGGCCTAGTAAGGTATGACCACCTTCGTGCACGGACGATTTTGAACAGATAGAACCCATTTGTAAGATGTTAGCCAAGATTTCCCTGTGCATGTGACAACAGTCTAAATAATTCATGGGAGTTGTACATATTATAATACGTCAAGAACGATCGCTATGAAGAACATGACCATACTCTCCTCGGCCGTTGTCTGGATGACTTGGACTCATCCCAAATCGAGAGAGCCCCAGGGGACCGTCAGGTTCCTGCCTTCCAGGAATCCAGGGCTGAGACCAAGTCAATGCACATCCACATCAACAACATATCCTACTCACATCCCACCATCTACCTTGGTTTCTTCGATTCCATGGAAGTTCACCAGTGAGCCCCGCTCTTGATATACGGTTCTTTATTCCAGCACCGAGGAGTAGACCGAAAACTGTCAGGAGGAATAAGGTGACGACAAGCTGGTCCCGGGGTGAATCGCGTTCTAGAATAGATTGAGGATCTGAAATTCCTGGAATCAGAAATGGACCATACGGAAACACCTTGCTTCAACGTCTCCTTCTTTGCCTGTCGCAGTGTCGGGATTTGTGTTTCCCAAAGACGCGCCGGCGCAGATTGGGAGGTTTTGATTCAAGCACCACTGTTTTGTGCATGATAGACAGGGTTGCGAAGGATTATCAGGAATAGTTAAAGGCAGGATCGCATAGCTTGAACCAAAACATATGCCTATATGTGTGCTTATGAGCCATGAATCCCCAGGCTTCGCGCTGGTGACACACATTTACAAAAGTTTGTGGCCTCCCAATTCTTCCAGCCAGCTTCGACGGAGATCTGGAAGAAGACTGAATATTAATTGATTGTTATCCACGTGGAACTCACGAAGAGCGTGAAGAGAACGAACGTAGGCAACATTAGGGTCGAGCGAGCCATGTTCGTACAAGATCGACCTGAAGCTGCGTTTGTGCAAACCAAATAAGAACGCAGCTGAGCTTGAACTTCAACGCGTCTTTAGACACTATCCAGCGCGCGCGTCTAAGGGGCTTGTAAAGCTTTACCGACCCAGCCAACCTCTTATTTAAAGCTTAGAAGCAATATGTCAGGTGAATACGATGATGTCCTCACCAATCACCCAGTTGTTATCGATAATGTGGGTCATTATTTCTTCATCCGTTGTTCTCTGGCTCGAACCATCTTCCGCAGGGCTCCGGGACAATAAAAGCTGGATTCGCAGGACAAGATCACCCAAAATGCTACTTTCCGTCTTTGTGCGTTTTCATAGTTACGCATGTTAATCAACGCAAACATCTCCTGTTAACCAGCATCTCTATCAACATGTAGCGTCGGGCGACCGAAGCATATACGCGTTATGGCTGGCGCACTGGAGGGTGATGTGTTCATTGGCAAACGTGCGCAAGAATTTCGAGGATTGCTGAAGATAAAATACCCCATGGAACACGGGATCGTAACGGACTGGGACGATATGGAACGGATATGGAATTGGGTTTACACGGCAGAGCTATGCACATTGAGCGAAGAGGTGCGTTACACATCCTTCTATGCAAGCTAGTGTTTAATTTTTTGTGACACCAGCATCCCGTTCTACTGACCGAGGCTCCTCTCAATCCTCGGAGTAATAGAGACGTAGCGGCCCAAATATTTTTTGACACTTTCAACGTGCCAGCCTTGTTTACCTCGGTACAAGCGGTCTTGTCACTGTACGTTGTGGAATGCACCAACCTTGATGTATTAACTAACGTTGAGATTAATAGATATTCTTCAGGACGAACAACCGGGATTGTGCTAGATTCCGGAGATGGTGTGACACACGCCGTCCCAGTATTTGAAGGGTTCTCTATGCCTCATGCCATTCGTCGTGTTGATGTAGCAGGAAGGTAGTTGACTTCTCATATCACCTCTTTCTGTTCTAAAGGTCGCACAGAGATGTGACAGATCACCTGCAGTTGCTTCTCCGAAAATCTGGACATCACCTTCATACAACCGCGGAACGTGAGGTTGTCCGAACAATAAAGGAGAAATGCTGTTATGTGGCCCTTTACCCTCAGAAGGAAGAAAAGGACGCAGCAGGTCGTACAGAGGAATTTCGATTGCCTGACGGCAATGTTGTTCAGGTGAGTGTTTCGTATTGGGCTAGATGAAAAGCTTGGTCAGCTCCCTAACATTTAGCTTGGTCCTGAGCGTTTCCGTGCACCTGAAATCCTATTCAATCCTGAATTAATTGGCCAAGAATATGCCGGAGTGCATCAAGTCGTTGTCGATTCCATCAACCGGGTGGACCTGGACCTTCGAAAGAGTTTATTCTCCAATATCATTTTAAGTGGAGGAAGCACTCTATGCAAGGGTTTGTACATTGCCTTATATCTATCCATCATCGTTCTGAAATGTACTTGTATGTGACTTTAGGCTTCGGTGATAGACTGCTCAATGAAGTCAAAAAACTAGCATTGAAAGATATTAAGATCAAGATATATGCTCCACCGGAACGAAAGTATTCAACTTGGATTGGAGGGTCCATCTTAGCTGGTCTAAGTACCTTCAAAAAGGTGTCTTCGACGTAAATTCGCCGTTCTGCACGCCTAACCATTTTCACAGATGTGGATTTCTGCCGAGGAGTATCAAGAGGATCCGGACATTATTCATAAAAAATCTGGGTTTTGAACTTCGTCAATTTTGCTTCCCTATCTCATAATACCCATATATATAATACGCCATTTTGATATTTTAGTGGGGTCGATCACAATCAGCTCATTGGAAGTCGAGGACAAGAACGCAGATGATGAGATTGCATGCATAATATTCTTGAATGATCATGGTACGCATACAAAAAATGAAGCGAAGAATTTAAACGATGACGCAAGTCAACTACTTGCCCTTCTTGGGGGGCTCTGCAGCTTTGACCTTTTTGGTGCCACGGAACTACAAAAAAATTGGATGAGAAAGAAGCGTGTTGCTTTCAGAACACTATGGCGCACCTTCTTTGCACGGTTCTTGCGTTCTTTCCGTAGTTTGCGAGAAGGTTTTTCAACCTTAGCTGCAAGCCCTGACTATAGAGTAGGTCAGCCACTATCCGTGGCCAGGGAAAGAGGGGAAACTGAAAGCGTACCCGCACTAGACGATATTTGGGTTCAAACTTCTTGTGTGACGCTTCATCATCGTAAATCAAAGCGAATCCCGTGCTTCGTCCTCCACCAAATTGTGTTCGGAGGCCAAATGCTACGACACGACTCTTGTCGGTCTTGTAGAGAGTAGCGAGCTTTTCCTGCAGGTCAGATCTCGAGATGTTGGGACGCGATGGATGGAGAATGTCCACGACAAACTGGCGGCGCGACAAGAGTCGGTTAGTAATGAATTTTCGGGTGCGAATAGTAACTGGGGGTGCGGTATCGGCCTAAGTCAAAGAGTTAGCGATGGAATATGCCAATATCGCACTGAACAGTCAGCGTGAGCATGAGACCTCTCCCATCCCCAACAACCCCGGTGCTCAAATTATTTGAGGTCGTAAACTCACCATTTTGAAGACCTGAAGTCCAAATCTAGAATTGAGGTCATTTAGTGCTTCAATTTTAGAGAATGAAGAACCCTACCTTGTGCTTGAGGTCGTCGCTGATGCCGCAGGACGTGTTCTGCTTGAAGGCGAAATTGGTGGCTGAAGAAAACTGCATAGTAACCGGAAATCCCCGACTCCGACCTCAGGTGACCTAATAACCATAGGAGTCTGGGAACTCGACTTACCCACGGTAAATATCTTTCAGCCCGTTCCTAGAGATGTAAATCCATGGGGACTCGAAACAAATCACGGTTGGCTAGTGGAAATTCTGGAGCTCTTTGTTTATCTGTTCGGCCCAATCTCAGGAGGATTGTGCATCACTCATGTCCTCATCTTAGCACAACGATTTATGTATCTACTACAAAATCATTGTACTCTCTATTATGGACTTGTTAAAACAGAACAGAGCTTCAGCTGATTTGTTCCTCGTTGGTATTCAGCTCTTTGCGGGGTATGTTTCCTTCTTTCTTCGTCTCCTGGGGTTGTAATTTGTTTTTCGTGACTTTCCGGGAGCGCCTTTCGTGTGTCGCTGATAAGTGTAGCGGCCGTAATACAGAAGAGTAGATTACCTCGACGGCCTTATGACATTGATAACATAGTCGCGTGCATACAATTTATTCTGTTCTCGTCGTAGCGTTGGTCGAAGGGGGAAACACTGTACAATGCATAGGTTACAAAACAGCTCTAATGAGTAGTGAGATTGGATAGTGAATAGACGGTGGTAGTGGATACAAATGTATGCGCGAATGCGAAGGGTCGTAGATAGGTGTGTAAAACAAGGTATTTAAACACGAACACAAACTAAAGGCATAGTCCAAGTAATTCGACACCAGGTCGGCACAGACTCTTCCTCGCGCTGCCAAGGAGGGCTACCAAGAGCGGTTGCAATAATTGTTTGACTGTAGCGTCCGTAAGATCCTCGATAATGTCTAGAATGGCGTCCACAAAACACTTGATCTGATAGATTACTTTAGAGAAAAGGTCATAAGCTCTCAAGTCAATAGATAAGTTACTCGGACATACGAGGACCCAAAACCGGACCCAGGCCTGGAATATTGTCGATGAGGGTGCTTGTCGCATTCAAGGTATCCTTGTTGGCATCTACAATGCCTCTCAAAAGCACGTCAAGCAGTTCATTTTTCTCGTAGTATGCAAGCCCTTTGTCAGATATAGCTTCGGTGAAGACTGTTTGGAAGCCCTGAATGTTCTCGTTGAATCCAGTAAGCTCGGAGAGAGCTTGTCGGTGCAGGTCATCGTCGTCACTGCCTGCGTTTGCTGATTCAGTGGCAAGGTTCCCTGAAATTGTTGGGTCAGTCAAGACCGCGAGACACGAGAAAAATATCCGCTTACTCAAATTTTGCGAGTTCTGAACCGCGCCATTGTAGTAGCTACGCAATCTCGTCAGGGAGGCAATGTTCCTGGTTGACAGTAAACCTCGCTCTGAATGGAAAGTATCAAAAGATTGGCCAGCAAGCCGGGGGGTCGTTCGATTCACGGAGACAAGACTAAGCGAGTAATCTGCAGCCATCAGAGGGAGAGGGAGATGTATTGGCGTAGCGGAAACCGACAGCGTCGTCGAGACGGCATTCAGAGCCGCGATGGTGTGGAAGGCAAGACGCAGAAGGCGAGGAAACATGGCAGTCGAGACGAGGATCCGTAGCGTAGATATTTCAAGAAAGGGCGACTAGCGCCAAGGTGCACGTACTGAGGGCGGGTTGCCAAGTGGTGAGATAAAGAAAGACGAGGGAGGCAAAGAACCGACGGTATATTCAGGTTAAAAGAGCGGCGTGTATTTGTTACTCTTTGGCTCTGATTGTCCACACTCCTTTCAAAGTCCGGCGCCTATTTACTGAAAATATGGATCAAATACGCCGCTCGACTCGGACAAGCGACTGAGCGTCTACCAAGGATAGCAAGGCGAAATATGTTGCAGATATTGAATAGAACAGGCCGATGTCATGAGTCTCAGGTGCATGCCAGTGCCAGTCTAACGCAGCTAGCTAAAATAAATTATACATTCCATTGACATTCCACCCAAATTCAGACATTTCTATATTTCATATCCTACCTAATTTCCCAGCAATGTAAATTCACTTTCGCACAACATTCTCCTCGAAACTATACAGTTTACACTCTCTTCCAGTCTTCCGCATTCAATAGGGTGGTTCACGGTAGCCCAACTTGATCTCAACTTGGGCTCCAACTTAGGTTCCAACTTGATCAAGTTGGAAACCCGAAGTTGGGCCGATTTGGCCAAGTTGGGATGCAAATCGTGGTCCGGAGCACGATTTGCATCCCGACTTTGATCCCAACTTCGCGCCCAACTTGGACACTCTTCTCTCGATATCCTCCTTCCCCTTATCTTTTGAGCGGAAAAAAATTGACTGTTATATAGGCAATGCATTTACCTAATATATTCTAATTTTCAGTTAATTTAATACATGCGCCGAAACACACAACTCTCAAGTTGGTGTGATTTAACTTCGAAGTTTGCCCTGAAATTTGCTTGGCGGACATTCACGGCAGGGTCTCCGACTTGGCATTCCAACTTGATCAAAGTTGGGACCCAAGTTGGGATCAAGTTGGGCTACCGTGAACCACCCTAATGACTTGATTGAAAAAATTCAGTACAATATATGTATTCAAAAATTTTGGACCTTTCCACGTAAGGATAATCTTACAACACATTCTTCGAACTTCTTGAGCGCACTTCCCTCTCTAACGTCATTTCTGTGGGACGCTGATAACTTGTTGCCCGATCCAAGTTTTCAATGGTTCTAGTTTTACAAAACCCTTGACGTAACCTGGTTCCAGGCAGACATATTTTTTCCTGGAGACGGTCAGCAAGACTTGCGTTGTTGACGGGCCCGATGGATATGGGACTTACCACCCTTCATTTTCCATATCAGCGAGTTTACGCCCCTCTTCCTGAGGATTCCACAAAACTACATCTTTAAATTCCTTTGCCTTGATCTCAATGCTTCCGTTCAGCCACGAGATTTTATATCTCTGGGGTGCGTTCTCGTAGACAGAATCCGTAAAAACTTTGACGTCAACCTCGGCCCTGGTCTCAGTCTTCGGTGTCGCCCGAGCTTCATCTGTACCCTCGGTTTTATCGTAGTAGGATAGGCCTTGAAGAGGAGTCACACACAACTCATCGGCAGGCGCGAGGATGTAATTATGCAATAATGCTTGGAACTCGAGGAGCTCAGAAGGCGAAGTGTTGACAACATGTAGATCAGTGCTGAGTTGATGCGCGGCTAGAGTAACAACGTAGGTCAATAGAAAGGGATTCGGAAACAGGGAAGCAATCTTGTTGTTCACTGTTGGGTCGAGCACTAGTTCGAGGTGCAGGAGTGTTGATGGAGGTTGAAGATGTGGGCAAGGACGACATACCTAGCCTTACTGACACACCCGCATCATTATCCATGATGATCTTATCAACTTTCCATTCCTCGCTTCTCGCAAATCCATGCTGACACAGTCGAGAGTGTTCTGGGTGGATTGGAGGACCAAAGCATGGGAACACAATCGGTATTCCTCCTCTGACAGGCTTGGATCCATCCAGAAGAGACTTGCTCGAAACAAATAATCTTTCTTGCAAATCTCCCGCATCATTTGCGACCTTCCAGGATATAACTGTCGCTCCGTACAGAAGGATTGTCACCTGGGGCCCCTGTCAGTTGAATACTGTCAGCGACGTAATTTTCAGTGGAAACTAAGCCAGACCTGGGGGTGCTGTAAGAAAACAGTTTCTTTTGAAGTGTTTACAGGCATGTTCAGTGCAGGGGTGTATCAGGAACGGGATGTCACGTTACGTTCGTTCATGTTATATCATTGTCGTACTATTATGTAAATCATAACTTTCAATTGAAACCGTTCTTTCCTGTTTCCCTTTTGCAAACTCAAATTACAAACATGGTTTGAAGCCTGTGGACTCTTAGCATGCCTGAGATTGATGGAAAAACAATCCCGCAGAGCCCTGCGCGGCTCCGAGTACGGATTAACCAGATCGATCACACTCTTATTCCTCCAGGAAGCCTAGACAATTCTTCACTTCCACAGGTTCCTGTGCTCAGAATATTTGGCCCATCATCAACTGGTAAAACAGCATGTGTTCATATTCATCAAGTATACCCGTATTTCTTTGTCGAATATACTGGGAACTTAAACTACCGTCATGGTGAGGAATCGTAGTTTCTTTCCAACCCTTTGGACTAAACTCACTGCAGTCAACCGTTATATATCTAAACTTCTACGCTCCTTGAATCATGCCGTTGCCCTTTCCCTCAAGCGAAGGCCAGAATCCCCAAGGTCACAATTCATCCGTGCGATTGTTTTGGTGAAGGGGATCCATTTCTATGGGTTTCATACTTCCTACGCGCCCTTTCTCAAGATACTGGTGGCGGACCCGACATACGTGGCAAGGATCGTAGCCATTCTTCAATCTGGCTCAGTCATGGGAACGCGTTTCCGTGTCTTCGAAAGTCATCTTGGCTACATCCTCCAGTTTCTGTGTGATTTTGGGCTTTACGGCTGTGGGGAGATTGAAATAGAGGATGCCTTAGAGCGGTGCCCTGAATCTCCAGAAGAAAACGAAGAGGACTCGAACTCTACCAAATTCGGATTCTCCTCTTACTTCAGGGAGTCACGTCTTCCTCTCGAAATAGATGTCATCGCACCACGTATCCTGAACAGGCATCGGCTGGTCGCAAGGGACTTGCATCGTCATTCACAACCACTATCTAATTTACCTCCAGAACCGCTGGTTCTCAGTGTCCGAGAGTTATGGGACGATGAACGAAAATATCGTCAGTCCCTAGGACTGCATCCTTCCCCAGAAATACCTATTGATCCAAGCGAATCTTCCAGAGCTGGGGGAGGTGAATGGGTGGCTGAAGCCAGATGGTGGGAAGAAATCCGCAAGCGAATCGAACGAGAAAGGGTGGCACACGACCCTATAGCTGACACCAAACAACACGACTGGGAGCGCTTCGTCATGACTGCTTTTGAAAGCGTCGAGGCAATCTGGGAAAAGCAATACAAGACATGGCAACCGGCAAGAAAGCAAGAAAAAGGACACGAGGGCATTCCTCCGATGGCAGGATATTCTTGGGAACCCACAAATGCTCCCGAGGTGGGCGAAAAAGATGATCAAATTGAAGTCGATATCATCCTGCTCTCGGACCAAGATCTCAACCAACTAGACCAAGAAGAAGAACAAAATCGAAACAAGGATGTCTTGGACAATGTCCCAAGAGAGGAAGAAATGGAGGAACCAGAGGATATATATGAGGAATCTATTCACGAAGAGAATCTGGATTTTGCAATGGAGGAGCAGCGTACCGGGTAGACCTCAGACCCATGAAACTATTATGATATACTGAGCAATTTCAGTTCCCCAGATCCATTTATCGAGCCCACAAGCGATCAGCCGTTGCATGCACATGAATATCGGCTAGACAGGTAGAACATTCAAAACACTTATATTTTATATAAATTGATTTGATAGCCCTCCAACCCCTGCTCATACCCCTCCACAAAACCGCGAAGGCTCCCTAACTCCAACAAAGTGAGTTCGCCGATGTCAGGTGCTCAATTCTCACCAATGAACGGCATAGAAATCATGACAGGGGCTTGTTACAGGGGGTAGATGAGTAAGTTTTGGCTTCTTGCTGAATTCCATTTAAACCCTCACTCGTTTTGTTAGGAATATTGGAACGAACAACATGCTCTTTAAATACGACGATGGTGACAAAACACCCACTCATGTTACTACGCAATTAATTGGAAACCCATTGAATGCCCAGCGAAGATCACCCATTCAAGGGGGCGAGGAGCATCTTCCAAGCGCCACCGTTCTGAGTGCAAAAGAAAGGATTTCTCTCATTAACGCTCGCGCAGTCAAGCTTTCAAAAGCTTTCAACACATGTAAAACAACCAATCTCAACCGCTACGTTTATTCCGTGCCACCACCCTCGTCATGGGATCTGAAACAGAACCTTCAAATGCTTGGTTTGGTAGACAAGATATACCAAGCCCCTTATTACTCGAACGATTCAGATATTCCTGAAATCCCAAAAGAATTTGCGGGTTTGGTATACCGTCTCAAAGGTGGGCAAGGGATTGCCACACTTGAGGAGTGGTCAACAGAGAAAGCAAGCGATGGAATCAACTCACCAGATGTATTACACCACTTGAATGGCACTGGAATTGGTGGGTGGGAGTACGCCGGCCATCCCCCCAGTGCCAAGGAAGTACGCCTGTTTCTTGATTGCGGAGCAAAGGAGAAGAGGGCGAAAGAACGTTTGCGATCCCAGGTTCCGTAGTACTACACATTCATCCTTGTATCTTACTGAACATGCTCTGCTAGATCGAAGGCCCTACCCAAGCGAGCATCTATGGCTTCACCATATCACCACTTGGGAACGTGTCTGCAAACAAGGGACGAACAGCCATGACAATCTTGTCAGTGGAAATATTTGGTGAATATGCCCACACACTGGATTCAAGTTGATAGTCGCCTTATGTGATCTACTTAGTTGCAACACGTGAACACAGGGTTCCAGATACTGACTTGGACGAGGTTTTGGCCATTTTTTATGCTCATCATGTCTCGGGAGAGGAAGTCATCCGAGCAGGTGCATTGACCGTTCAATCCCGCCAATTGGACCAGAAGCGATTGCGAAAGATAAAGATAGAGACCCTGGAAACGGAACTTGACCTCCTCAACAGATTAATCGATCTCGTTCTTGAGCTGGATCCAGACATTCTGACTGGATGGGATGTCCAGCTCAGTTCTTGGGGTTATCTCGAGGCACGAAGCAATATTCATGGTAAGCGATTCAGAACTCGTTGTGAACGACACCAGGGTTTACTTCCACAACGAAGGTCTTACATTCTCCGACCTCATCTCTCGCGCTCCTCCTAAACACTCTGGTCCTCCATCAATTGACCATTGGGGGTTGCGAAAGACTTCAACATTTAAAGTAGCAGGACGCCACGTTCTAAACCTCTGGCGGATAATGCGTTCGGAAAAAACATTAACCATCTATACGTTTGAACACGTTCTTTTCGATGTCCTTGGGAGAAGGCGAGTTCCACAACGAGCCTTATGTACCGTAACCTGACAACCGGGGCACCCAGAGTTCCCAAGTACAGTTTTAAAACACTGACAGAATGGTACCATAGCCCCGTTCCTGCACACACTTTTCTCCTCTTTCAGCATCTTTCAATGCGCACCGTTACCAATCTTGAACTTCTCGAGAAAACGGAAACGATTACTAAAACAGCGTCTGTTGATTTCTTTTTCACTATCATTCAGTTTTTAATGACTTCTCTTTTCACAGTGAATTCGCACGGGTCTTCGGAGTCGATTTTTTCTCTGTGATGAGTCGTGGGTCCCAGTTCAAGGTGGAATCATTTATGTTCCGCATCGCCAAACCCGAAAATTTTATCCTGATCTCTCCTAGCAAAGGCGACGTAAGTTTACTAGTTATTCTGCCTTCGATTGCTAATTGCCGTGGTCAAGGTTGGAAAGCAGAACGCTGCCGAGTGTATGCCTTTAATAATGGAGCCAGCCTCGGCCTTCTACTCGAGTCCACTCCTCGTACTTGATTTTCAGTCCCTTTATCCTTCAATCATGATTGGTTACAATTATTGTTATTCCACGTGTATTGGACGGATTACGGAGTTTCAAGGCGCGAATAAATTTGGTGTCATTCCCCACCTAGACGTCCCTTCAGGTCTCCTGGAAAGGCTCAAAGAGCAGATAACAGGTGAGCACCGTCCGAATCATAGATTTTTTAATAAATTACTGGAGCTTGATCATTTCTCTATAGTGGCGCCAAACGGCATCATGTATGTCAAGTCGAGTGTCCGCAAAGGTCTTCTCGGAAGAATGTTGGTCGAACTTTTGGATACGCGAGTCATGGTTAAGCAGGCTATGAAGCGGGTGGGAGGCGACAGGGTATGTAAAGTAAATAATTGTACTTGAGACCAGAATTGACAGAATTGACATTCATTCAGGCTAGAAGAAGAATACTTGACGCCCGCCAGTTGAGCCTCAAGTATATTTCCAATGTCACCTATGGGTACACAGGGGCCACCTTCTCCGGCAGGATGCCTGCTGTAGAGATTGCTGATAGCATCGTCCAGAGTGGCCGCGAAACGCTTGAAAAGGTTTGCTACCAAAAAATTTGACCACTGCGCTGCATGACATCTTTCTCGAAAGGCCATCGATGTTATCGAAAGCACCAAGAAGTGGGGCGCAAAGGTATCCTTACCGCAGAGTCCTGTTTTCCGAACCTAATTTAAATAATGATGATTTAGGTTGTTTACGGTGATACCGACAGTGTCTTTGTGTCAGTATCAAATTTTAGGCTTCCAACTTTCTATACTAACGACAATCTAGTTACCTACCTGGAAAAACCAAAGAACAAGCCTTTGCAATTGGCAATGAAATGGCGGAGACCATCACGGCGAAGAATCCAGCTCCCATCAAACTCAAATTTGAGAAGGTATTTACCCTCAAATGCACACATAGGCCTGTTCCTTGATCACTCCATAGGTTTATCTCCCTTGCGTTCTCATGGCCAAAAAACGTTATGTAGGTTTCAAGTACGAGAATATCGATGATCTTGAACCAGTCTTTGATGCCAAAGGCATCGAAACTGTGCGTCGAGATGGAGTACTCGCCCAGCGCAAGATGGTAGAGAATTGTTTGAAGTGTGTGGAACGGCCTATCGAAATTAGCAGAAATCTTAAAGCGCAAATAGAATTTTGTTCCGGACACAAGACCTCAGCGAAGTCAAAGATTATTGCTGCAGATCCTGGACAAAGTTGTTTGAAAACAAAGCCCCAGTGCATGATTTTATTTTTGCTAAGGAAGTCAGGATGGGGACATATAGGTACATCACCATATTTTTCTGTTGGAAATGCCTGACCCCCTGACAGTGACAAAGGCCCACCCCCTCCAGGAGTTGTTGTTGCAGCTCGACGAATGGTTCTGGATCCAAACGATGAGCCTCAGTATGGGGACAGAATTCCCTATGTCATCGTTCGGAGCACATCTGGGGGGAGGTTAGCCGACAGGGCAATGGATCCATTGGAATTCATGAATAATAAGTGCCTTCTGCCACTAAATGGATTGCTCAGGCTGCTGACCTATTGACTAGCCAACTTCGTCTCGATGCCATTTATTACATCACGAGGGTACTCATTCCCCCGCTGGAGCGAATATTCAATCTCGTCGGTGCAGACGTAAGGCAATGGTATGACGAAATGCCGAAGACACTCGTCCCCGAACTAGTCTCTCCCAGGAAACCAAAGGCCATGCCGCCACCCACTGAGGCAGATGAAACGAATATTGGTGGACACTTTATGAGCACACAGTGTTTGTCTTGCGGAGAACCAGCCCCACAAAGTATGGAAATTGAATGTACTGAAATAATTATCTCACGCCGCTATAGGTATCTGCGAAAGCTGTTGCCTTTCCACCCAAGAAACTATTGCCAACTTGAATTTTCGGATTAGAACAAAAGAGGAGCGAGTAATGAATGCTCATCGTGTCTGTGCCTCATGTGCAGGCTCTACGCCATCTGAGCCTATTCACTGTGAATCCATTGACTGTCAGTGGTTCTACGCAAGACGCAAGGCAGAGGCAGGATTGGACCTTGTCCCACTTCTCACAGAGCTTTCGGAAGAAATGGAGGAAGTTGATGCAGGCATGGACGAGACCGACGAAGGAGAAGGAACAGCGATGGATGTGTTTGACCTGGAGTATCAGACACCGTATTTTTCAGAAGATGATATGTATGCGTCGAATTGAAATACAAGAACAAACTCCTAGAACTACAAACTGTCAGAAGGCTTATCGTCTTGTACCTGACCCTAATGTAGGCCTTCCATCGCGAAAAAGCACACATAGTAATTATTTAGTCAACTGTGATTCTGAGTCCCTACATCGCGTGCAAAGATACCTAGACTGATTGATAGGCTCCCGGTGCTGCAGGTACGTCAGTGGGTGGTGCCACATTTCCAGGTCGATGAGGTGCAGGCGGTGTTGGTCTAGCGTTGCGAATGAATGGTTCCTCGTCGACTGTTTGATATCCTTCTCTCCCAGTGGAGGTAAAGCCACCTGGCATGGACCAAACTGTCATGGATATAAGGGGGAGACAAACGAATAATGTCAGTGAAACACACCAGTAGGGCCGCCTAGATTGGCGGAACTAAGTCCGACAAACTGGCCACCACGTTGCCGAAGGGCATTCATGGAGGCCAAGAGTGTAGGTAGCTAAAGGTGCAAGCGTTCAGCCAAGCGTTGGAGAACCCTTCCCAATCTGCGAATGACATACTTTGAGCAGAAGAAGACAAACTGTGAGGAATTTGAAGAATCCGTTTTGGTCATTCTTAATCATCCATATAATATCAAAGAGCGTAGAGGCACCCAAAAGTGCAGCGAACTTAAGGGTGAGGAAGGAAAGGTTCAAGTTGAATCATATATTGTCAATGTGACACTCACAACTTGCAATGACTGGGCTGCCTCTGTGGCCTCCTGAGCGTAGCATCCAAAGAGAAAGATAGGGAGATTGTACGGGGGTGATGCCCCTATTGAAAGGATGAAAGAAAGACCCTGGAATATACTGTGTAAGCCGCGAGCCTGTACTGCGGAGTTGACCTGCACATACTGTTCCTGCAAGAACAAGTTTAGAAGGATCCAAAGTCTGGGCAAAGTCCATTCTTAGGTAGGCGAATGCGGAAAGAACGAGGAATTTTAAGGAGCGACCGAGCAAAAAGGCGCGGTAAAACGATCAGTGCAAGTTTGAACTTGCTTTGAACAACTCTTGCTTCCGGCATGTCATCGGCGGATATTCCGGGCCGATTGCAGAACTGAACTCTTCTTGCTTCAAACCCTGATGGTTGTCTTTGATACAGTTTTCCCAGCAGACAGTTTGGAGTTCTGTCCAACTATCGGATATCAAGAGGTTTTCGTTTGCGGGACCTACAACCTGCTTGAGCAGCCTTCTCAGTCAGAATCTAAAGAAGTTGGATCAAGTGTTACTCAAAATCGTCGTGGACAATGTCTTGTATTTCGTACCAATCCTCGTGAAGACTATCTACCGTACGGTCACCCCTGATTCACTGCTTGGTTTCTTATTATTTTTCAGGCGTCACATACAATCTTTTGATTTACCTGCAATTCTAGATATGAAATGGTCTACATTTATTCCATGGGTTGACCTTATGGCGGCTGAACGACCATAAACAGGTCACACGCATCGAAACTGGGGTCTCCATTACTTAGTATTGCCGATTCTGAAGGGAGCGTTACATTGCACGAATGGCGAGAGGTTAATTCCCGGCATGTTTACCCTCTCAAATGCACTTTAAAGCATCATTCTCCAGGAATCTCTTTTTCAAATTGATTCGATTCGGTGTGCGCCCATGGACACACTATGTCTCTCTCTTGACTGGTCAAACCGACGCTTGGGGGGCACGTATGTCCATCAATTGGGGTATCCTGCACGAATTAGTCAGTTAACCCTCCTCTCACGTAGTGACCTCGGATCTCTGGTGGTTTCTCTTTCAAATGGAAGCATCTGCCTCTTGAGACCTACTGATGGAAAAGGCTTGTCGATAATAGATATCTGGCATGCTCACGACTATGAACCATGGGTTGGAGCCTGGGACTACTGGAGCAGTGATCTCATTTATTCAGGTCCCGTAACTCTCTTCTCGTTTCTGGGGCCATAATTCATTATCTAAAAAGGTGGGGACGATCTGAAATTGAAAGCGTGGGATATCCGGCAAGGCTTCACCCAACCGACTTTCGTCAACAAGCGGTCGGGTTTACATTTTTTCATCGGAATCTTCTTTAATCTAATCTGGGATGATCAGATTTGATGCGGGAGTTACATCCATCCAAAGTCATCCACATGTACAGCACCTCCTTGCTGTTGGAAGGTACTGTAATTTATTACATCCCATGGTCAGAATGATAATTTTGATCCGTTACCTGTACCTACCCCTTGGGCCACGACAACAGCTATGACGACTCTGTCAGGATATTCGATGTGCGGCAATTGGGATCCCCAGTGGCTCAGGCCGAGGTCGGGGGCGGCGCCTGGCGGGTAAAATGGCATCCAGATGAAACGCGGAAAGAGGATCTTCTGGTCGCATGCATGCATGGTGGCTTTAAAGTTGTGCGGTTTGGACCTGATGGTCGTGGTTTCTCCGGCGAACCTGAGATTGTAAAAAGGCATGATGATCACGAGTCAATGGCGTACGGGGTGGATTGGTCGCATGCCCCTCCTCTTGCCAGTGGCGAAACATTAATTGGGGGTTGCTCATTTTATGACCACAAGATGAGTCTGTGGTCGGCTTGACAAAAATATAATAAAATGTCCATAATATATTTGTGATCTGGCTTGAGATGGCGGGGTATATTACTAGCACTAGCTTTTGGGTGTATGTGAGCAGAATTCATCGGACGGGTCTAAGCTCGTGGAAGTAGGAAAAGGTGTAGGAGGTATGCTTGGAGTAGGAGGTACGCTGGGATCCTGTCGTTTGCGCTTCCAGAAACCTGCATTTGGGCCGTTCGTTACAAATGCCAAAGTCCAGCGAGACAGCCCACGTAAAGAATCCGGACGATGAGTGGCGGCCGTTAAGAGGGTCGAGGTTGACAGAATGAAGGTCATTCTGTCAAACATATAGGGCTCCTGAGACATGGCAAAAATAAAATCGCAAAAGAGACGAACCGCTCAGCGAGCTTCATGGCTCTATTTCCACTTTTAATCTGTGCAGGCAAGCAGGCGCGCACAGCACGAGGCAAAACGTATAAGGCCATCTCCCCCCTTCTTCGTCCGCTTTCGATCCAAATACTGCTGCCACACGCCAGGCTCCCCAACATAATGCACCCAAAAGGCCCATCCCAGAAATCATGCGAGACGAATGGGAAGAGTTTAGCGAGAAGGAGGCTCCGTGTCAAACATACGGTGTACCAGTACAAACCTATGAATGAAGACAAAAATGTCGCACTCCGAATCGCACCTCCAAGCGTTTCAAGTAACCGATGAGGCCGCATTAGAATTTTTGGGCGTGTCAGCAGAACAGGTAGGAAGTGCACCTGGATTCGAATATTTTAGCTATCCTCATTTGTCGATGGCGGGACGGAAGCGATACTAACAGGAAGGTAAATGGCAAGCGCTTCAGTAAAACCCTTGAGTGCTCTCAAGCTTGCATTTGCTGTACAACTCGATGTGAGCCCCAAGCTCGAGCCAACCTTTGCATGAAGAATTTCGCAAGGGATGCCACCCACACCGGGTCGATTGAACAGGCCGAGCTTCTTCCACGCCTCGTTTGCGATGGAACCACCATAGGCGGGAAGGACAGTCGGATCGCCCCAGGCAGCAGGAAGACCGAGATCTCGGGCAGAGGCTTGGAGGTGTCTGTGGTGTTGGGGTGAGCCGGAAATGTACGACCATGTACCTTTTCTAATGTATTTTAGAACATCTATTATTCGTTCGTCAAGATTGGCAAGGGTGTTGATCCATTTCACATAAGAGCGAGGAAGTCTGGATTTAAAAAAAAGTTGCATAAATTCGTGCACAGAGCCTACATGGATAGAAAAATGTCTGACCTCTGTGGCTCGTAGAAGAAGCACCACATTATTCTAGTAATAGAAAATGTCAAGATTGCAAACAGAGAATCCAGGACATCTATTCAAATACCTTGCGCTACAAGCCCAGAAGACAAAGGCATCGACCTGAGAAGTCCACTGCTGACGCATATTATTCTCTCTCTTTACTTTCTCCCTCTCTAATCTTTCGTAAACATGTTGAGGCTCCACAGCAGCGTGTGTTTTCTGCCGATGGTCGCTTCCTTTGCCATTGGAAACCACAACATGGGACACCTGTCTTCGTAGAATGAAGGTCTGGAGGAGGGAGTCTACGGCACGTACGAGGACCAAAAGCGTCAGATCCAGGGTGGGCGATGTCGAGGTCGTAGTTTGAGAGTGCCGTGCGCATAGGCGGAGTGTTCGCTCTCTACCTGCTTGGATCAGAAAAATGCCGACCGTCGAAGACAGGAAGTAGGATAAGAAGGTTTGTTGCACGGGTGTCAACCATGAGACACAGCGCTTGAGACCATTCAAGATATTGGAAGACAAATTCGAATCCTGGCCGTTGTTGGCCGAGTTGCTGTACGGATATTCGTCTTGGTCTCGTAGTGCACACCATAGATACCGTCTGAGAGCGGCGCCACCTGCCACAGAAAGGGTGATCGCAAAGGCAAATCCATCGTGGCCAAGTTCGCGTCTCAAGACGCGCTTCAGGGCCGCAAAGTTGGTGCGCGACGACGATCGTGCTTGTGGGAAGCAGATCGCAGTAATAAATGGAGCTACAGATGGACCGAGGGAGAGGGAGAGGGCAACGGCGTAGGTACGCAGGGCAATCTGTGTGGGATGTGTCGGGTCACCAGAGAGTGTTGGGACGCATTTGAGCCAGCGGGCAGTCTTGCTCATGGTGGGCGTTTGACAGGTTGCCGAATGTTCGCATGTGATATACATAACTATAATACAGGCGATAACTAGGGTATTCAATGAGCTATTGATATTTCAACTCTTGGGTATGGCCAGTGCCTTCTCATCTGGGCCCAAGACTTGGCCCAGTCCACTTGCATAGCTCCAGAAGTCGATTTCAGTCAAGCCAAATCTAATTCCAAGACCCATGTTCAGCTCTGGCAAGAGGCCAGCCTGTTCTAAAAGCTTCAAAAATTGAACACGCGATTCTGGAAAAATGTAAAGGTGGAGGATGTGTTCGCCCTACAAAGCCGGTTTGTCAATGATGGAAGCTCGGAAGGCATGGACATGGACATACGTGGATGCGAAGAACAGCGACAACATGCTGTCTTGGGGCAATTGATACATATTCCCTTGAGAGAATGTCGGCGGCAACCACCTCGGAAGGCAATGGACCTTCGTCCTCTGTCCATTGTTTCTCTCTCCTCTTTCCCTTTTCATCCGGATCGATGAACTTTTCCTTGTGTTCAGGGTGGTAAAAGCCCAACCAGAGTCTCCATAATTCCAACTTGCGGCCGTCCCTTCCAAAACGTTTCATGAGACTGCAACAACGCTTGCAGTCGGCCTCGGGATCACCGAGCCACACTTCATCGGGATCTATTTGGGTCCAATCGTCCGTGGTATCAGTCCTGTGTGTGAGAATTGAGGCCGGGGATGAGGAAACCATAGACTGGCGATGTTTGTTCCTGTCAGAGCTCTTCATGCTCGGGCCAATGGAAGTACCAATGTCTTCAGCCTCCTGAGGTTTTTGTTTGGCAGGGCGAACCATGAGACGGACCCAACGACGCCTCCGGACCCAACCTCCAGCATTGAAAGAACCAATTTGTGCGCGCCAGTGGTGCTGTCGAAACATCCAGTTATATTCAAAACCATCATGTTGAACCTCGCCAGCGTTTGATCGCATGTCGATCATCCAGCAGCGGGAAACCCAATGCCAATTCCCATCTGGAAGAGGGTAGCTGTCAAGAGAAACGGGAGGTTGTTTTGAGCGGTGGAGAGAGGTATTGGGAAGAGTGAAGGGTGAGGGGTCAGATGGCAACAGTGATAGACTGGAGTAATAGGGTATAGAGAAGACGGTAAGCCTGGTGAATGGAGAGTGAGATTGAGCGAGAGAGAAGGGAGAAAAGAACGGACCCTCTTTGATTCTCGTACAGAACGGCCCACTCGTAGCGGTCCGTGGACACATCTTCGAGGGATGAGGAGTCCAAGGTAATGGGTGTGCTGTCTGGGGCCAAGACGGTAACGGTTAGCGCTGGGGGTTCCTCTACGCGACGGGGGGAGGGAAAGGAGAAGAGGCGGGATAAACGGGATTTCGGGGCTATCTTACGACGAGCCGAGTCAGCAGCGGCTGGGTCATCCTGAATAAGAGCAGATGGAGGGAGGAGGTCAGGCTCCATGGTCCGCCTTACGTCATAACATCCATGTCCCTTCTTCTTCGCATCCTCCCCAACCATCCTCTTTTCTCCTTCCGCCTCTTGTCCCTCTGCTCGGCCTGCTCCCGCCCTCTGCCAACAAACCTCCCAGCATGTTCCGCCTGCTCCTCCATCCATCCCCTCCCTTCCCATATTTCACACCACCACCTCTTTGGCCTCGACGAGGGCACTAACCCTTTCTTGGTAGATCTTCCTACTCTGAAGAAACGCTTCCGAGACGCACAAGCTGCATGTCATCCAGATGCATGGGCCTCGAAATCACCGGTATGTTTCTTCCCGTTCCCCACAAATCCCTTGGCCCTCATTCCTTTATAGCGAGAACAGGATATTGCCCACTCCCTTTCTTCCCGTCTCAACGAAGCCTATCAATGCCTCCTCCACCCCCTCCCACGCGCAGAATACATCCTTGAGAAGAATGGCCTCCAAACCAACGAAGCAGATCAGGTAGAGGACATGGAGTTCATGGCTAACATCATGGATGCTAGAGAAGTGATCGACGATGCAACACCAGAGCACAGAACAGAGGTCGAAGCCCTGATAGAAACCAACCAAGGTAAGCTCCTCTTTACATACGTCTTCCAGTGTCATTCCAACTTGTCTGTCTCTCAGAAAACATTACACGAACCATTGCCGAGTTGACCTCATTGATAGAAAAGCGGGATTGGCCTCTTGTCAAATCTGCTACCATTAGGTTACGATATTTACAAGGCATAGATCGAGCAGCGAAAAAGTGGATTGATAATAATTAGCCTTTTCGGGTTTATCCGAAAGCATCACATTTTTCTTCCGTCTCTTGCCTTTAGAAATATTAGCAGCAAGGCAGCAGTGCTGTCGTTACCACGCCGTATGAGATTTGCTTTTCTTCTTCGGCACAGGCGAAGCCTTCTCATGCAACTCGACCCAACAAAAAAGGCCACCCAAGATCCCTCTACGTCGCGTCAAGGTATCAAGCGCTCCTATTCTCAACAGGCCGCCGCCATGGCTCGATCTTCCCATATCCCAGCCCCCATCCCCCCTCCCACAAAGCTTTCCCGTTCTGCCAATCTCTCCGGTGAACCATCCCCCTTCTCCGATGCACGGCGTCTCACACACGAACATGCAAATGACATGCCCACCCCAGCCGCCGGCCGCAGACACCAATTCCGTTCTGCAGAACCTGGTCCATCTTCATCTCACTCTCATGCCTTGGCATCTGGCTCGTCGCGAGGTGCCAAGGCCACAAAACGCAGCAAGAGAGACGGGTTTGGTTTAGCTCGTCATCAAGTCCCAAAGAACTTGGTGGATGGCCCATACCACAGCCAAATATACATCGAGCAGGAACACAATAAATCACCCATACCGCTGAAACCACTCCACAAAGAGGCGCCCAAAGGCGCTCTCAATAATTTCTACCAAATCGTAAAAGGCAAGCAACCCGAGTATATTAGTCTTCATGTCACAGTCATGGACGGAAACCGTGCCATCTCTGTTTGGAGGTAAGCCGAAATGTTCATTTAAACCAATTTCCATTCGTTCAAGTCTCTCTATCCACTTAGGACCACCGTTACACTTGACATAGAACCCGTTCTCGTTGGCATTGGAGATCATGCGGATAAAAAGACGTCAGTGACATTGGCGGCTCTTTCTGCAGTTTACCAGCTACAAGAATTGGGGATTGTAAGCACGACATGTTTTATTCTCCATTATCCATGAAACTTATTCGCCTTTCTTTCTTTCTTTCTAACTGTAGCTCGAGGATGCCAAAAAGTTGAAACCCATAGACACTCCAGCAACAGAAATTGTCCTGTCCGACTCCACCGTCGTCCGCTACGAACAGGCAAGGAGCTTTATGGACTATTATTGTCGGAGATACTCCTTCCCACCACCTGACATCGATTACATTGAATCGCGTTCAGGATGGGAAGCCATTATGACTGTCGGGGGCCGTCGTATCGGATTGGGTGCAGGGTCAACCAAGAAAACAGCGCAAACCACATGTTATCTCGACGTCACAAAGTACCTCGAAAGTTGCGACCCCGAATTATGGAGCACATATGTCACGGCAGCGAAGACAGGGAAGGACCTTGGTATGGCTCCCAAAGTTCGCTTCCAGATGAGCCCTGCTCTGGAAGATGCTATTGGGGATCTTTGCTTCGACATTCGGAAGACCAATCTTTACCGGAATAGACCCTTAAAAGACGCGACCGCTGCACAGGCCGAGCGGCCACAGCGCGAGAGCCAAGTTTATCGAGTCAAAAGGAGTTTTCAGTATATGCAATCTTTGGAGGAAAAGTCAAAAACCCTTCTTGAGCGTAGAAAAGTCTACCTGGCTGATCCAAAATTGGAGCCCATGCGCAATGCAAGAATGTCATTGCCTGTGTATTCTCAAGCAAAGGAGCTCCTGTCGCACATTGAAAATAATGACGTGACAATCTGTATGGCTGCCACTGGTTCAGGAAAGACGACGCAAATTCCTCAGATGATCTTGGATGAATACATCGAACGTGGAGAAGGCGCAAAGTGTAACATTATCTGCACGCAGCCCAGGCGTCTAGCTGCTATCAGTGTTGCGGCTCGTGTTGCCAAGGAACGCGGTGAGACTCTGGGCAAGTCCATTGGGTACCAGGTCCGGTTCGAAATGAATCTTCCGGAACAGGATGGATCAGTGACATTCTGCACCACTGGCGTCTTCTTGAAGAGGTTGCAAACGGCCATGTTGCCTCATGGCCAGCGAGGACAAAATTTCGACGCTGTTACCCATATCATCGTCGATGAAGTCCATGAACGCGATGTCGACACGGATTTGCTCCTGGTCGTCCTTAAGCAACTCATGGCACAGAAGAAGGCAAAGAATCAGAAGCTGAAGGTCGTTCTTATGAGTGCCACGATCGATCCGACGCTCTTCCAGAAATACTTTGCTGACGAAGCTGGGGGTCCTGCAGACCTCATCTCTATCCCGGGGCGATCGTACCCTGTGACGAAATATTTCTTGGAGGACTACCTCCCCAAATTGATAGAAGGGCCCTCAAAATGGGTGACAGAACAAGAAAACGTTTCTCGGTATCTCCTTCGGGAACTCGGTTCAACGAAAATCGCTAAACTGGGCATCCGTCCACCCCTCGCAGAGCCTCGTCAAGATGATCTTGAGCTCCCCTATCCTCTCATTGCTTCCACAATCGCCCACGTCTTGAACTCCTCCGAGGATGGCCATGTCCTAGTCTTCCTTCCGGGTTGGGAGGAGATCATAGCGACCCAAAGAGCGTTGCTGCAACCTCTCGGACCTCTGTCCATTAACTTCAATTCCTCCAAATATTCACTTCATCTATTGCACTCTACCATTCCATTGGCCCAACAACAAATCATATTCGACCCTCCTGCTCCAGGTGTTCGTCGGGTCATTCTGTCCACCAATATTGCGGAGACTTCCATTACCATACCCGATGTGGTCTGTGTCATCGATACAGCCAAGATTAAAGAGCAACGATATGACCCGGACAGACATATGTCTTCTCTTGTTTCCGCTTGGGTTGGGTCGTCGAATCTCAACCAACGAGCAGGACGAGCAGGACGTCACAGATCTGGAGAATACTTTGGTATTCTCAGCAGAGATCATGCCGAGAGCCTCCACCCATATCAAACCGTCGAGATGAAGCGCGTTGACTTAAGTAATGTCGTAATGCACGTCAAGGCCCTCAATTTGCCTGGCATGAGTGTCGAGAATGTCCTGGCTGCCTCCATTGAACCACCAGACCCAACCCGGGTCGATGCTGCTATCAAAAATCTCCAGATGGTTGGAGCCCTCGATTCAGAAAAGGCGCTGACATCTCTAGGTAGAGTGCTTCTGCAATTGCCCGTTGACGCTCAGATGGGACGATTGGTGCTCTATGGCAGTTTCTTCAGATGCCTGGACCCTGCCCTTACACTGGCGGCTATTTTGACCAGCCGCGATCCGTTCGTGTCCCCTATGCATCTCAAGAAGGAAGCAGCATCGAAAAAAAATTCTTGGGCCCCAGATGAATTTAGGTCGGACGCTCTCGCCATTCTGCGTGCCTTCAACGCGTGGTGGGGCCTTCAGTCGCGCGGCGAATATAATGCCGCCAACAAATTCTGCATAGACAACTTCCTTGCTAAGCCAACTTTGCTAATGATTCAGAAGGTTAAGGCACATCTTCTGCAGTCATTATACCGGGCTGGTGTCATTGATGTTTCGGCGGGTGGTCAGGCCAATAATTCATTTGGCGAGAACTCTGGTATGAGATCCCTGGTGGTTCCGCCCGTCCTCAATGCCAATCAAGAGTCGTTTCCGCTTCTGGCTGCTTTGATTGCTATCGCTTCGCAACCAAAGTTCGGCATTCGCACTGGAGAGAGGACCTACCGCACGCCAACTGACAAAGTGAGAATTGGTCTGCCCTCCACCCTTTATGAATTTTGCTAATTGTCTTTAGGGTGCTATTATTCACCCCTCAAGCGTAAATCATCGGAAACGTGAGTCGTTAGCAGAGGGTGTCCAACCAGACGAGAAGCAGCTTTATGCATATGCAGAAAAGCGGCGCAATGAGTCGGGGGCCGTAGGCAATGCCCCTTCGACTTATCTGGTGACGACCACCCGTTTGGATCCCTTGGCTTATATTCTTTTTGGCGCTTACCACGTTGAAGTTACCGAACGCGGATTAGAATGTGACGACTGGCTTCCCATCGTTGGTGATATCAGAACCCTGGACGAAGTGCAGCGCCTCAAAACATCAATGGAAGCTTGTATGCTACGTGTGTTCGAGGGCATTATCATGCAGCAACGGAAAGGACAGCATATTCCCATCCTTCCTCGGGAAGAAGAACGTGAATTCGAATCCGGCGACGAAGGCGATGAGATGACAGATTACCGCCTTTCAATGGAAGAAATCAAGGAGCTTGATGTTCTTACCAGTGACGTTGTAGCTATCCTGAATCGCTTCAGTGATGAGAGGATAGCGACTCAGTCCCGCCAGCAATCGAGAGCTGCAACGCCGATCTCCTCGCCATTCTCGACTGCGTCCCGTCTCCCTCCAGCATCTGGATACTCAACACCCACCTACCTACAATCGCGACCTGGCACTCCAAGTCGTTTCCGCAGATCTTAAATTAGACACTTAACTAGATATTTGGTTTCATTAGTTTGGATGTAAAGTATAATATCTATATCTTAGTTTTTTTTTGTTTTTATACACGAATTTCAAAGCATTGATTGTCACGTGATCGACCGCGAAGGAGGCGCCAAGAATGTCATTATGAAATAACGCTCCCTAGAACATTGACTGCATCCTCACACTATCTT
>Ga0307509_10001293_pt1 | contig 42503 bp, 40 predicted proteins | sample 10_EM_MG_FD_202245 | JGI IMG/M metagenome (GOLD analysis project Ga0307509, IMG submission 202245) | Populus trichocarpa ectomycorrhiza microbial communities from riparian zone in the Pacific Northwest, United States - 10_EM | ecosystem: Host-associated > Plants > Roots > Unclassified | place...
TCGTAAGGGCATTCGTTGAGACTATAAAGTTCCTCCTCCTTGAAATCCTTCAGGATACAGTACTGTGATTTGAGCATGACTGGCATTTTACCAATAAAAACTTTGGTTGCTCCCTCATCCTCCTCCTCAATATCCCATTCGTACCGTACCCTGAGCTTGTCCTTCTGCGGGTCCCCATTGTCAGACCCGCCGTCCTCATCATCTGACGCAACTCCTACTTCTCGAGCCACCATAACCTTCTTTTTGAGCTCGCAGTACATTGGTGCTGAATACGTAAGGTTTCGTAATCTTGCCTCTTGGGGTAACATAGGTTGTGTTGAACCATCACCTTCGGTCATGGTGGGTCGTGATAAGTAACAAGGTCCAAACATAATCTCGTATCTTCGTAAAACAATGCCATCGTCGCTCTGAGGAGTGTTCTGATCAAGTGTTAAAAGGGAATCCTCATCGATCATCTCCACCATCGTGGTGCCAACGAATTCATCAAAGGAGTCAAGTTGCTGTGAAACCAAGCCCTTCCGGTCAAAAAATGCGGAAATAACTGTTGAGCTCAGAAGACCATCAGGTTAGCAATTCCAGGGAACCAGATTCTGGATAAAGGATATACCCTGCCAGCAATCCTCAGCCGTGATATCGTCAGAGTATTCGTCCATGGTTAAGTGATTGTTGATGAGAGAGGCTAAAATCGGGACGAAATGAGGAAGGGCGCAGGTAGCGGGAGATAGGGGCCGGCAAGAGGAAGGTTACAGTAGTAGTGTTGACGCAGAGGGGAGGTGACAGGATGAGCAGCAACAGAGTTGAGATGGAGGCGTTGTGAGAGAAAGCTGGCTGCCTTTGTCTTCTGGCTCACTATAGGCTGACTAATGGAGAAAAATTACCAAAGCAGCTCTAAAGTTACAATGGTTACCCTACAAACACGACAGACGAGAATGCCAAGGGAAAACGCGTGATCAGGAATCGTGCCGCAGGGTCTAAGATAGGTTTAGTTCCAGTAGCCACTTTACAAAGGTGCAAATTTCAAAGACGGAAAAAAATGCTCCGCAGTCAATTAAAGCATATGAAGTGTGTGATCGCTTGGAAGTATTTATTGATCCATTTCATGTCATAGAAACCCTGCAAGCTCCGACAAGCGTCCGAAAACATAGCTACCAGGGGAAAGCAGAAAAGAAAAAAGAAAAACGAATATCAATAACCATCGTCAATCAACAATGGGATATTACCAACTGTTCCTCCAGCTTCCACCAGATACCGACCGCATCAAGCAACAGATCAGCTATGCGGTCTTAAAAAGCAAGACTGCGAGATTCCCGACGTAAAAGTAGATGAAATTTTTAGTTTCTAAACCCCATGTTAGGTATTAGTTTTTCAAAAAGCAGAAAACCTATCAAACCCTACCATGAGTAACAAAACTCCCGAAGTTTCTTCCGACGATACAGTGCCCTAAAATTCATCAGAAATGCTGTGAAAGATTGATCACGAGGTAAGCAGTACATGTGTTGCCGTATTTAGTGTCAAACTATAGAATGAAAGTTAGCTTTCTGCGAGCGGATCAAAGTCTAGACAAAACGACAAGAATTGACCAACCTCCTTCTTGATATACTGGGCAATATCCTAAAAGCAATGTAAGAGAACGCAAGAGCCTGGTGTAAAAGACGTTCAAACCTTCTCGACGGTATTACTATTCATCGCTTTCTTAGCTATAAGATGGTCGTTAGATGGTTAGCCCTGCATGTGATTACACTACCAATACTAGATCCTCGCAAATTGGTGTATAGAAACTTACCAACGTCGATAGCGATAGCGGACATCTCCTCTGTCTAAGAATTATGAATTAGAAACAACACCGGCACGGCCCACCGAACCCAGACATACCATATCAACAGACTTGATGACAGCTAGGTATTCACCTACGTTAGTGCACTGATCCGAAGGGGCCAAAGTGAACGATTTCCATTCAATCGGGAGTCGGAGTAACTTACTCTTTGGGTCAGTGGTACTGTTTGAAGGTAAGGTAGCCATCTCGAGAGCTTGGGGATAGTGATAAAATTAAACTGTGGATAAGGGTAAGTGGATGTGACGCAGACGATAGATGGTGGAATCAATTGCTGGCACAGAGACGTGACTGACGAAAAAGGGGCTAATGAAGAAATTTGGGAAAATATCAAGCGAGAGAGGAGGAGCGGGGGTATGGCACGAGAGAGGGGCGAGGTTACTGGTGAATTGGTGCTTTCGGGAAGAGTCTGGTTGTCAGGAACAAGGTTGGATCATTTGTTGTTCATTTAGCTTGTGGACGGCCAAGCCCTCGCCACACTGAGGTGTTCATTGCCTCGTTCGTTAGGGCTTGACACTCGTGGGCATCTGAACAAATATTATTGACCAATAGGGTAATATTCCCCCCTCCTGGATTCATATTAATGGAGCCTAATTCATCCCGATATGGTAATTGAGGCAAAACTGATCTGAACAGCAGGCTATGATGCAAGAATTTTTAAATTTACTCGAGTAGAGGCGAGCGGGTAACACGCTCGAGGTTTTCCATTGGCTGTTGGTCCCACAAGCCCCACCAGACTCTTTTCGCCATTTTTCTTCTCATCTCTTTCTGTCCCTCCATCCCCTTCCCCATTCTCGCCCATTCTTTTTCTCCTTTCAAAGAAGAAAAAAGGAAAAGACAGAAACCATCCTATTGGCATGTAGGCTTTTCTTCTATTCCGGGTAAAATCAATTGCTATGCACTACCTACTAATGTTTCGGTAGGTCCACCCGCATATTCGTCCGCGGGCTTCCGCCAAAGTTTACGGATGATGACTTCAAATCATACTTTTCCAAACAAGGAGCGATAACAGATTGCCGGCTTATCCCAAGCCGGAGAATTGGATACATCGGATACAAGACGCCGGAAGAGGCTTTAGCAGCCGTCAAGTATTTCAACAAGTCATTCATTCGGATGTCACGGATAGGTGTTGAGATCGCACGGACAGTACGTAATACCTACCACTAGCACCTATCCTTCTAACGTATAGGCAGATAGAAGATGAGAATCTTCCGCGAGCGTGGAGCGCACATACGCCCGGGTCAAGTGCATACAAGAGGAAACATGAGGCTTCTGCTTCCCATTACACAACGACAACATCTCCTGCGGGAACAGGAAAACGCAAACGGCCCGATACCGAAGAAAAGAGTGGAGTCTCTGAAAGTGATCCAAAGTTTAAAGAGTTTTTAGAAGTCATGCAACCAAAGTCCAAATCCAAGACATGGGGCAACGAAGACTTGATTTCCTTTTCTCAAGATATCGGAGCGCAGGTCTCACAGCCAGACCCTGCTAACACGGAGGGCAGTGATGACGAATACGAAGACATCCCAGTGCAGATGAAAAGGCCAAATCCTCCAAATCCTGAGGCCATGAGCGTTGATTACAAACATAAGGGTCCTCCAATAGATAGCGTGCAGCTAGACAATGAGGAGCTAGATGATACCGCTAGAGAGAGGGTCACCAGTGTTTCGGATGCGGATTGGTTACGATCTAAGACAAATCGTTTACTAGACTTGACGGATGATGTTGAATCACATTTAGCCCCTGTAGTCACTGGTACGACGAAGCAGGATACCAAAAATGCTAGTGAAGTTAATGAAGAATGGGGAGAAGCAGAGGAAGACATCCAGGCCGAGGAGGCAAAAGAGGAGCAACCGGAACAATCCAGCCATCCCAAATCGGAAATGGAGCAAGCGATTAAAACAGTATCACACAGCGGCAGATTATTTCTCCGGAATCTACCCTACTCGAGCGCAGAAGAGGATCTGCGGCAACATTTTGCTCCTTATGGCGATCTTGAAGAGGTTAGCCACACATCCCTTTACTTTTTGAAAGCCTTCTTTCCTCTACCTGCTCTTAACCCCTCTCCATCGAAATGATGAGATCCTTTGATAGGGACATCTTATGCTACGGCAAATGATTATCCGCTTTGGAATAATAGATAGTAAAATTTCTGATTAACATCCCGTGTCTTTACTTTTACACACCTCGCTTCCCCTTGATGTCGGAATTACAACTAACATTCATACCACAACATCAGGTCCACCTACCAATCGACAACAAAACACATTTAAGCAAGGGATTTGCGTATATACTCTATAAAAATCCGCAACATGCAGTGCAAGCATATCAATCCTTGGACGGGAAGATATTTCAAGGCCGATTGCTGCACATACTAGCCGCTTCCCCTAAACGCGAGCACAAGCTAGACGAGTATGCCATCTCCAAGTTGCCCTTGAAAAAGCAGCGTGAAATAAAGAGAAAAGCCACTGCTGCGTCAAACACCTTTAATTGGAACTCAATGTATATGAATGTAATAAATTCTTTCAATCTCCGTATGACGGTTGTGTTCTTCAGTTCGTTTTTCTCGTGCTAAATATGTGGTAGGCCGACGCTGTAATATCCTCCGTCGCAGATCGTCTCGGAGTTTCTAAAGCAGAATTACTAGATCCCACATCCTCCGATGCTGCCGTCCGCCAGGCGCACGCAGAAACACATGTGATCCAGGAGACTAAAGCCTACTTCTCCCAGCACGGGATGGACCTCAAGGCATTCGAAAGACGAGAGAAGGACGACAAGACAATCCTCTTCAAGAACTTCCCCTACGGGACCAAAGCAGAGGACATTCGCAACCTGGTAGAACCCTTCAGCAAAGCCGCACGAGTGCTCATGCCCCCAGCAGGCACAATCGCTGTCGTAGAGTTCACTGACGCACCTGCTGCACGGGCAGCATTCGCAAGTCTGGCCTACAGCCGCTTCAAAGAGACTGTGCTCTTCCTGGAGAAGGCCCCAAAGGGCCTGTTCATCGAAGGCTTCACCCCCAAGATTGTCGACGCACCGAAGATATCGGCAGCGGTAGCATTGGGCAAAGACCCGAAGGTCTCTGCCACAGACTTACTACTCCCAGTCCATGCCACAGATGAGACAGAGGCAGTAACGTCAACGCTCTTCATCCGGAATCTAAACTTCACGACTACAACCACTACGTTAACAGATCTATTTAAACCAATAAACGGCTTCCTCTCAGCATGCGTAAAGACAAAACCCGACCCCAAGAACCCGGGTGGAACACTATCCATGGGCTTTGGCTTCGTTGAGTTCCGCAGCAAGACGGATGCAATGGCGGCCATGGCAGCACTAAACGAGCACGTGCTAGAAGGCCACAAACTCTCCATCAAGCCCTCTCAAAGGCACACTTCCTCCTCTTCCTCCTCCTCCTCCCAAGCAAAGCCTGCCGCAAAGCGCACCAAAATTATAATCAAAAACCTCCCCTTCGAGGCCAGCAAGAAGGACCTCCGCGCGCTGTTTTCAGCATACGGCACCCTCCGCTCCGTGCGTGTGCCGAAGAAGTTTGGCGGCGCTACGAGGGGCTTTGGCTTCGCGGATTTCGTCACGGCCAGGGAGGCGCAGGGGGCTATGGACGCGCTGAGGGATACGCACTTGTTGGGTAGGAGGTTGGTGCTCGAGTTTGCGGAAGGCGACGCGGAAGGGGCGGAGGAGGAGATTGAAAGGATGCAGAGGAAGGTTGCCGAGCAGAGTGGGGTCATTGAGGTTGCCAGGTTGAGGGAAGGGAGGAGGCGGAGGGGCGGGGAGTTGAAGGACGGGGGGGAAGAGGTGTAGTCGACATTGGGAGGAATGTATCATATTGACTCGTGTCGAATTAAAAGGCTTTCTGCATGGTTTGGTTTATTTGTGTAGTGCTTTTGGGATGTATCATACAATTATCAACTAGCTAACTAATTCTCTCCCACACCCATCCTTCTCACAAGCAATGATCGGAGACAACAACTAACCCGAATAGCATTCATACTATTCATACCTAACTCTCCTCCCATTCTCCCTCCTCCCACCTCTTCCCTGAAAAACCCTAATCCCTAACCCCCTAACCCTCTCCACAGCATCAAAACCCACACATCCACACTCTTCGATCCCGATCCACTCAACCGCCCCCCCATCCCCATCCCCATCACCCCCCACAACCCCCCTCCCCGCCCTAACAGCAATATTCAAAACCCCCACCCCACTAACCCCAGTAAACCCCACATCCACGCTCCGTAGCCCCACAAACGCCGAAAACTCCACACTCAACTCATCCCCGAACGCGGCATTCCCCTTGACCGACAACGTCCGCAAGCACTCCGCCAGCCCACTCTCGCGCAAGAGCGCGAACGCGGCAGTGAAATCCAACCTCGGGCACATCTCGAGCCGCAGCGTCGTCAGGCTCTTGACGGGGGCCGAGGGGGTCAGGATGGTGGTCAAGGTTTCCACCGTGAGGCTGGGACTCGTGTCGAAGCATAGGGACTGCAGGGAGGGTAGAGGGGAGGATAGCAGGTCGGGCATTGTGTATTCTGCGAAGGTTTCGGTTATTGTCAGGGAGGTTTGGGATGGGGGGAATAAGGGGTAACGCGGGCGGCCGGGTTGGCAGTAGTGGAGGGTTGTGAGATGTGGGAGGGGGGTAAAGTCCAGGTGATCATCTTCCAGAAAGATGGAGGTGCCGGGGAGTTCGAGGGTGTGTAGGTTTGGGAAGGCTTTTAGGAGGGTCGGCTTTTAAGTATGTTATGTTATCGTCAGTGAACGAATGATACTTCATGATGCAATGTGGAGGAGGAGGGGGGGAAGGCTACGAGAGGAATAGATAGGTAAAACGCCGACTCCATGACGTCAATCATAAGCTTCTCCAAACTGTGTAGAGGACCATTATCATCTAGCAGATGAGAACTCCTCACCAAGCCCGGGACACGCGCACTCCCAAAGCTCGCCTCCTTAAGCCCCCCCGCCACGCACAGGCGCAGTATCCTAAAAACCTCCACAACATCCAACACAACATCCAAAACCAGCGAGCGCAACCCCCTAAGCGCCCCATCCCTAACAGCGCCCGCAAGCGCAGTATCCGCCTCACTCAGGCGAACCTCAACAACACTCAACCCAGGACACCGCGCAACCAGATACCCCAACAAATCCCCACACTGCGACCCCAACCGCGCCAGCCTCGCCACACGCACACTCCCCCGCGAAGCACGAACAAGCGCCTTAAACGCCCCACGACTGATACCCCTCCGCCCCTCCCGCAGATCCAACGTATCGAACGTCGCCGGCGCAGACTCTATCAGGACCCTCCAACCGCGCGAGACCCCACGCACGAGCATGAGCTGCCGGAAGGGGACATGCAAGAGCACCATCCGCGCCACTTCGAGCGGCAGCGCGGTGAACGGATCCCGCCGCTTGCGCTGGTTGGATATCGCTTCCAGCCGAGCCATCCTCGAACGCACTTTTCCAACCTGAGCTTCCAATCGTGCCCGCCCTCCGCCGCCACCAGTAGTACTACCGCCGCCACCACCGGGGAGCTTGGTAATCCCGTACTCATACAGCCTAACCGCGTCCCCGTCCCTGCCCAATAACTGCAGTACCTTCCCGGCACGCAGGTACCCCTCCGCACCCGCCGGTTGTAGTCGTATCATGGCGCGGGCATTGTTCAATGCGTCCGCCAGGTTCGCCTCGCCGCCGAGCTTTTCCTTCGTGGCGGAGAGGTTGTCCAGTATGCTTGCGCGGAGTGCCGCGGGGAGGTTTGGCTGTGTGAGGGCTGTGGTAAAGTGTGTTTGGGCTGTGGCGTAGTCGCCCGATGAGTAGGCCGCTCGGCCGGTGGATTGGTGGGTTTCGGCGAGGGCTTTGGGGGTTGGCATTGGGATTGTTGTCGTTGTCGTTGTTGATGATGATGATGATGGTGATGATGATGCGTGCTCACGTGAGTTGAGGTGAACGAATGAGAGGAGTGAGGATAGCCGCATCCTTGTGGATGACATAAGTTACCAAAAACGCAGTATCATACTCGAGCTCAGTAGGGTAACCTAACATAACTTCATTCATTTCATCCACAGGCTAAATTTCAAAAGTCTCACAAGTCTCCTCCTTCTCCTCCTTCCCCTCCCTCCCCTCCTCTCCACCGCCCACCCGCCGGTAAACTATCCTGTCCTGTCCTGTCCTGTAACTGTACTCGTAATTTTCTGACGTTTGTAAAAACAACTAGGTCCGCATATGCAGCGAAGAGGCACCCATCTGACCCCAGCTCAAGTACATTTGAGGTATGGTTTTGGTGAGAAACCCTCAGGAAAGGGAACTCGAAGGTACTTGAATTTAGGTCAGAGTTTTCATTTTATGAGTTGTTACCGTCGATATCATTGGGCCATCTAGCATCTGCGAGCATATGCGGACCCGGTCGTTTTTACAAACGTCAGAAAATTACGAGTACGGGAGTGCAGGGAATGAAAACTAGATGCTTAAAGAGGGGGGTGATGTGCCGGGAAGTGTATGTTACCCCAACCATCGCAGATGGAAAATTCGTGATTGACAGGGCTTTTAGGGACGGCTTTTTATGAATGGAATTGTTGGGCTTTTTTATTCACACTTGGAAGCTGGCATATCGGAGGAGGATGTCTTTATCTTAATTCTTATATTGGCACTTATATCCATAAGTGTCATTAAATACATAATCAGAAAACCTTCCCCATTCCTTCTTTTCTCACTCTTGCTTCCCTCACGATACCAATTGCCGTTCTCCCTCTCCCCCTATCCAATATCACCAGTCGCTCCGCTTCCATTCTCTTCTCTCCCTGTCCCTCCGTTGTTTTTCTCCTTCCTTCTCTTCATCCCGACTTCTTTCCCCGTCTCCCGATAGCCACGTCCTTCTCCAACTTCGAGATCATTCTTGTTTGTCCGTTACGCGAGAGATTATAAATTCCAGATTCGCGATTGTGGTTCTCGATATTTCAAGGTCATACTGTTGATCACATCGCTAAGCGCGGGTACTTCATAACACAGCTTTCCGACGGGGCTAGGATGAGGAGCACTTGGAGTGGGGCAACGGAGGAGTCGTGGAGGTAACATTTTAGGCATATAGATATAACACTGATCCAAGACGGTTGAAGAGTAGTTCGTTGTATCTAAACAGGTTCGGCAAAACAATCGCAGCAAAATAAATGGGATAGCAAACCGAGCCAATCGCTAATCTAGTGCCCCAGTTTACCAGGCCCCTTCTATCGCAAGCAAGCCCGTAAGGCAAAATTTCCAAGTACTCGCGGGGAGGTATATTAAAGCCTATGGAAGACCTGATAGTATCTACACAGCTAGTAGATAATCAGCTGTCAACAGCTGGGAGTGGACAGGCGGCCGAACTCTAAGCGACAACCTCAAGGTTTCTAGTCCGCCTCTGAAGATCTAAACTAGTGGCGGACCTACCATTAAGAGAAAATTCTTCCAGAGATATTTCACAAGCAGTACCAAATAGTCGACAATGCTCATCGCCTCGAGTGATACTATGACATCAAAAGTTGGTTTCCTATACACTACATGGCACTATCCCAAAACCAATATCTGGCGAGGTAATTCCACTCAATTCCCCACATCAATGCCAACCAGAACTTCGATACCGCCGGGATTCCATAACCCCCCCCCCTCCAGACATCAATGTTTTTGACCTATGCTAACATCCCCACCTCCGCATATCGAAAACCAGCGCTACATATTGAAAGACATTATAGAACCCTATATTTCAGAAGAGGTGTACCCTCCCAGAGAATAAATCTGACAAAGCTTACTCCCATTCCGATGTGTAGGCTCACCGTGGGGGGAAGAATGGGAAGAGTGAGAAAGCATGACGGCCGAGATTATTAAAGCTACTGTATAACCGTTCGTGACTAGAAATGGCAGTATCCCGCCAAAAACCGAATGGAGATCCAAACCCCCCTTCCCCAAATGCCCATGGATTGAATATGCTATTCTTAGATGAAAGGTGCGGTTTCCGATATTACTATAGCTAGGGTAGGGCCTTCACCAGAGTATGCCAGATGTGCTATTCGGTATGTTTAAAGCCCCTAGGTACGGGAATATAAACACCTTGGAAAAGATTTGTACCGTGAAGTCTGGCGCTGCCTAAGCATAATTCAGGTCAAGCGGAGCGGAGGTGCCTAATGATGCGGTAACAGCGGGGAATACACCCCCGGCCCATTATCTGGTAATCTCGAAACCAAATCCCTTTGTAGCTGTCGTCCTGGGCAGCATTGTGCTGGCTATACAAACAGTCCTGGTCAATCCTCCTCACATGGGGGTCCCTTCAACCAAATTTCCATCTCTACATCCGAAGAGACCAACGAGTCTTGCTCTAACTCTCAAGGCCTAATGAGGCTTGTCTATGCGGCTATGTAGTATGGGCATTTGAAGCCGCCACTTTGAGCGGTGAAGGCTTCGAGAAAAACTTTCATTCCCAAAGTGGTGTTCGCTCAGGAGGTAATATCGTAAGGCTCAAGATTAGCCTAGGAAAGATTGAGCACCCGGTGTCGGATGCTGTATATCTGTGTGGGGGCGAAGAGGAGTTAGCATCGCCCTACAGGTTTGTGAAGAAGTCTTAAAAAAATAATATATTAATGAGGTCTCATAGGAGATTGCTCTCGCGTGATTGAGATGTTGTTCCGAAACAAATGTTTTAGCGATTAGTCCCGGAATGATTGTCTCCGGTTCAGATGAGAATGGCACCCTATTGCTGTGGATGATCCGTAGCTCTTAGTCGTTCCGCCCTGGCAATATACCCATTGGAAATAACTTTCTTCAGAAGAGGTTTCCACAAACTGCTCGAGATTTGTGCCGCATGTGCAGGGTTCCGCGAAACAAGATTGGAGACTAAAGGAATCTTAGCATGAAAAGTGGGAGAAGGTGCGAGTCCTGTGGGTTAGGCTCGGTATGTGTGATAAGAGATAGCCCGGAAGCTGATCAACGATCTGCCGCTTTCCCGCCTCTGACAAGGCATTGAAGCTTGTTGGAAAGAGTACTTAGCTCTTGCATCTCTCACGGCTACGAGTGACATCTGGTGGCTGCTTGCGCTACCCACCTATGTCTACACTTATTTCTAGCCCCGCTTACTTCTACATCTGTTCTTCCACTCCTCCTCCTTATTTTCTTTCTCATTTTCCCTTTTGCCACTTATCCTTTTTACAAGCAATTCAAAACCACTCGCTTGCTTGGGTTGCCGCTCTCCACCGCTCACTTCCCTGGGGGGGGGGGTGCAGTCCGATGTTTCGCTTCGGGCACAGCTCTCCACTCGCTCTCTCATGACACTATTCAAATAGAAGACTCAAACACGTCGAAGGGGCTAATTACTTGAGTAATTGGACGGCGGGGTGGGGGGTTTGGGCAGAGTTCGAAGCCGGGAAATTAGATTCCGGTCGCTATCACCAATTTGTACTACGGGTAGGTGGGTTCAAGGTGAGAAAGATAATTTTCCCTACCCTCTAGTGTCGGAGTTTTTTGCTTAAGAGCAGGGAAATGCGCAGTACAACATGTGGGGTCCGGGAAAAAAAAGGGGTGAGATACCGGCGAGCAAATTAATGATTAAGTTAGAGCCAGGTGAGCCACAGCCCCCCTATCTCATCCAAAGCCCGGTGTCCTAGGTAAATCCCAAGCACATTGCATAACTTGAACGGTGCTAATATACCCACCTAGGGAACCGTGGCAGTCTTCACGAGGGGCGCATACGAAATTATCTTTAGCACTTATCTACTATTCTATCCTAAGGCACGTATGTTATCTTGAATAGATATCCCCCATTGGTTTCCTACGGGCAATTCGACCCCCCAAGGGGCTTTCCGCCCTCGGCCAGGCTTCGGTAAAGCCGGGCCTGGCCTATCATAATTCCCGGTGATCTAGCCTAGCCCGAGCCTGCAGGCCTGGCTAACCCTGGGCCAGGCCAGGCCGGGCCCGCCTATAGGCCATATAGGCTTTTCCCGGTCTATATATAGCATTGGCGGTCCAGCTCATAGCTCAGTCACGCTATTTCAACAGCAAATATTTACGGTAAATATATTCCAAATACTCAATAAGATTAAAAATAAAGGAACAATTTCGCTTTATTAAGAAAAAGTACTACAAAAAGGTATGATACTAGAGATAGTAAATTCATTAATTGAATTAATGTAGAAAAAGAGCTGCGGTTGTGGTGGGTCAACCGTGCGCACTAGGCACTAATACGGGGGGATTATCTATAAATAGTCCACAAAACAACATTAAAAATACAACAATTTTGCTTTGCCAGCTTGGGGATTGAATTTAATTCCACAGGAAGTAAATAGGAGGGAATGATGATAGGATAGGACTGTGCTATTGGCTCTGGAGGTGAATCTTTAAGACTTTATTGAGTTAGTTGGTATCACTCGTTTTATGATCAATTAAGAAAGCGATACGTGTGGCCAAAGGTAAAGAGAAAAAAATATCCCAGGGGAGAAACTTGAAAGAAGGGAAAGGGTTGGAATACCCTTAAAGCAATCTGTTCTTAACATTAATTACCGAGCCTAGAGGCGCCTATCAGGCCTGATAAGTTTCGTAGGCCGATCGAATTCGGCCTAGATCGGCCTAGGCCATGTTCCGTAGTGGCCTGCCTTGGCCCGGCCTACGGCCTGGCCCTTTGGGAACACTGCCCTCGGCCACATAGCCTCCCATAATAAACCACTCCCACCAAGGGAAGGGTCGCTGGACTAATACGGCGGGTAACTGAGCCTACCGCAGAGAAGATCCACATGGCATGTTGAGAGATTGGAGAGCACTTCCCCAGATTAGTCATCAGCGGATTGTCTAGTAAAGGCACTTCGAGGATCCTGTTTTCCGACCATCACCGCCACGGTCGAACACAGTGCACACGCAGCAGGAGAGTACCGTACCATAATAAGTTACAGTATTGGTAATCCCCCACTCCATCTCTATACATCCGGTAGGATGGCATGTTCATCAAAAACAGAACCCCTACCTAGATCGCGTATGGCATGGATTTAACGTGTTCGCCAACTAGAAGTAAAACTCCATTTACACAACAGGTCACATTGCCCATGACTGATTCCAACCCAACCGACACCTGGCGGCACAAAAGAGAGCTACTAATCATCTCACTTCCCCCCACCTCCAATTCACTAGCAGATGGATCACTACGGCTTCGCGAGCTTTCGCGTCTCTCTATTTTCAACTTAGATGAAAGCATCCCCAGTGCGGGAGTTGGGAAAGTCTTTATCACTCTTTCCCGACACTTCTTTCTAACGATTAAGAAAGAGGTCTGTATTGTTCAGGAGCCTTTCAACAACCAGCCACGGGATGTCCCCTGCCGCCGGTCTCGTGACGCGCTATTAGGGTGGTGCGCTGTTCCCAGCCATCCAGTCCCTCCGTCTTCGGAGGAGGGAGGACAAGATTGCCGCTCATAGCGCACATTCTGTCACTCGGCCCCTGGTCTGACCTATCCCGTCAGTGTCTGGTCTGGAAAGCTCGACTACCCAGTCTAAAATCCACAACAGGACTAGACTTGATTTTGACCAGACCACCAAGTTCAGTCCAGTCCTTCGCTGGCCATTCGAAACCCTCTCTGCTGTGTAAACAAACTGTGCAGCGAGAGAATCCGAGAAGATTTACCAATAAAATTTATTCCCAACTTCCCACAATGCTATTGTGTTTTGGAGTGGCGAGGAAATACGGAGTAAGAGGTATTGGGAAAGCGGCGGTTCGGAATCCCCGAGGTCTTTTTTTTATTTACTCATATTGGGGGCGATGTCCAGTTGTATTGCATGGGCAATTGATCTTCGGGTTAGTGCGCAACAGGGAGTTTGGGGGCCCATCATGATGCTGTACTGTGCGAGTTTCATCCTCACGGCGAAGGCTAAAGGACGGCCTAAGGCCCAATTGCCCTTGGAAATAATGCTAAAATTTTCGGTATGCCTACTCGAGTATAGATCTGGTTATAACAAGCCTGTTCAGGGTAGAGAAGAATGACCTTTTGGTTTCGAGTGGAATGATAGATACGAACAGGAAGTTTTTTTTTGGGCTTAAGACCCAGGAAGCATGGGTAGCGACGGGTAACATCGATCTACGATTTCTACTTCTGGAGATATGAACTAGAGGACCATGATATTTAGGTTTGAAGTCGGGGCATTTTGTATGGGAGAGCCGAGTAATTGGGTTATCTACATTTATTTTTTGAATTTTCTATAGTTGGCTGTGGTGGTAGTGTCGTTGCCGTAAGAGGGTGCTATACTGTCCACCGATGCAAGCTACTTGCTGGCGATGCCTAAATTAGACTACCTTTTCTAAAAAAAGAGGAGAGGACAAATTACCTAGTGGCAGTCCATCATCCTAAACATCCGTAACGCAAAAGAAGAGAGTTCAGCATTGGTAAACACAACATCTGCTGCGTTCTCATTAGGCTCGTCGAAGATAGAACTGTACGGAATGCAGAGCCCAGGGGATGTAGATGCCACCGCGCCGTTTGCGTTGATGTTGAATAGCTGCACACAACTCGGGAAGCTGATGGGTGTGTCTCTTGTTCTTGGATGGGGTGGCGGTGCCATTGCCCAGCACTCAATGTGCATTGCAGACGGACCTGTCATTAGTTGAACGAGAATCACAAATCGTATTGCCCCGGCAGAGTTGATGAGCCACCATTCAGCATCCAAGCGAAGGAATTCGAGTGCCTCTGAATACCCTACTTCGAACACCACCGAAGGCCAAATATCCCTTGCTACCCTAGTTTCTGGTCCAAGTGCCTCATGCGCTTCCTTGCTACGGAGGTCACCGGACTTGAATCGTGTTCCGCCGAATGAGCGAATTGACTCATCAGAATGACCCGGAATTGCAGCGATCTTAAACATAATCTTCATCCAGAGGTTAAGGATGAACGTACGGTGTCTCCCCCCAGGCAATATTCGGCAGATTAGAGCCTGCAAGCTGTTTTCGGTTGTGAAGAGTACAGTGCACCGTAGCTGAGACTGGAAGAATTCTCTATCGAGTTCCGGTAGGTGATCATGCGTAACGCCGTGGAAATATAGGAAATATTCCTCAGCGGTTCCGGAATTGATAGTATTCTGGATTGTCCGGAGTAGCTCTGCCTCAGATTCATATTCAAACTTGTTCTCGTCCGGGATTAAGGCAGCTTGCATCTCAAACTGGGTACTTCTTCTCATAGTATCTAGGAGGGGATCTGGAGTGACGTGGCTCTGCAGGGCTAGGCTTTGGTTATCAGATAGGGACATGATGGCTAGACACCAGGTAGGTGAATGGAGGAAGTTCCTGTCAGGAAATGTATTGAGGGGCGACAAGTAAAAGAAGAGGTTCTTTGGACGGACGACAAAAGGGGAATGTTCGAGTAGGACGTTTAGGTTGTAGGATGTTTGTGTGGGACACCTAGCTGATGGAGGTCTGGTCTAGCGTAGGGAAATCTGCTGCCGTACAAGCGCCGCTGTGACACTGCGGTGAGACTCTCGTCGTGGGAAAGACTCGGAACGCAGTGTGATAGGAAAACTGAGATGTGTTCGATGTTCGATGTATATGACAAAGGTAGAAGGATCGACTCGGAGGTACAGAGAAAGTAACGCAGCTGAGACTAAATACAGTTTGCAGTAGCCACTCGCACAGTGGGCTCTCTAGCGCACAAACACTGGAAACGCCAGTCACCCTCGACATGGTGATAGCCCTGCTTACACTCACAAGTGTTCTCTAACCTAACATGCCACGATGGGGCTACTCCATCACCAATGAGAGAAGAACGGGCGGGGGGGGGGGGATGGGATCCGTAGAGTGAGTGCTCAATGGCTATTGTTTGGTCGCAGACAGAAAACTGTGGCGCTTCAAAGCCTTCAAGGTTCTCATGAGTACACGTGTCTGTAACGGGGGGCTATTTTTTTTTTTTGGCGAGGATCACCTGGAGAGGGCCATACAATTGCTGGTATGGGGCTGCCCTTGGTGTAAGGCACTAGTGCCACAAACAAGGAATGTACGATACTTGAGTAGTGGCAAATGTATTAGCCATGTGAGGGTTGAGGATAGTTACAGCTTTGACCAAATTTATGGGTAACTTATGATACATAACTTGGAATACCTGTTAGTAGATGGTCTCTTGGGTCTCTCAATTCCCAACCTGGAAGGGGATCCCCAGTTTGGGAGTTAGAAGAGCCAGCACTGAGCTCCCCCATACTTTCACCTCATGGTTAGGAAGGAGCGGTATATTGTTTGGTACCCTTTCAGTAAATGTCTCTGGGACGTTCTTTTTGTCAAGCTCGTGGCACAGACAAGTAGTGTTGTGGGCATTCTGTGGCATTGACGAAGCTTCTATAGGGAAGGAACAGCTAACGCAAGATACACACTACAGTGTATCTTCCCAATTATTTCTTCACGGGTACTACTTTTAATGCTATGAATCTGGTGGTGAGACGTGCCAGATCAGGGAATGTCATGAAAAGTAGGTCTTCTAACCCCTCCCACCCCCCACACCAACTATACTAACATCTATACCAGGAATATTTAACAGGCATCCATCAGGCGCTACGTTGTACTATTCATTCGGCAATATCCCTTATGGCAATTAGTCCTCTATGGTAGGTACAGTAGTATACTGTTTGGACTCCGCAACATATCAAAACACCGGGTTAACAATCACGGGGCTTGTTATTTTGGGGGCGACCTCAAAGGAAAGGAGGCCTAAAAGAGGAATGGAAGATAGGAGAAGGGCAGAGAATAACAGAAACCACCGCGGCGTGTGTCCCTAGATTCTAGCCCTCTAGGTCGGATACGCCAGCCCAGAGGGTGTAACAGAACACGGAATTCCTAGGATGTATCTAATGAACCAACCTTACAGAGTGTGACTGCATAGTATTATAAGGAATTTCTTCTGAAACCTCGCTATAACGATCGAAAGAACCTGAACTCTTGGCTTTCGTTATAACGAGGTGCGACTGTATCTCGCATCCATATTATGTCTTGAAACTTATACATCAAGACTGGATCGCTGTACAGCAGCCGGTCGCGGAGGGTGCGAGGGGTGCGAGGCTACATCGGTCGCAGCTCTCTTTAGTTTTTTGTCTTCATCCAGGGCAACTTCTAGCTTCTGAACGGTGTCGGACAGTTTTTCCTCAGGTAACGGCCCGTATAATAGATTACCGACTGAGGGGCCCCTTTACTGAAGAACTCTGTACTTTGGTATGGACAGGAATTGGAGCCGGAAGCTCCTCGGCCACACTTCGCAGAGGTTTGCTTGGTTTTTTGGAAGGTGGTTTGAGATGGTTATCTGACATTGTTTTTTCCTGTCTTGGGGGCCTTGTGAAGCCACTACGGGGACCCTGTCCATTTACTGCCCCAAAAGCCGTGGGGGACATGGTAGAGGGATGCAGTGACTGCGTCGGAGACATTGATTTTCTGACACGGCGCCTTCCAGATTTGCGCTCGTTTCGGACTCGTAGAATTTCCATATATGGTGGCTCAGATCCTGGAGCTCTGCGATCCTTGAGCTTCAATTCCTCAGTCTCCTCATCTACCCACCAATGAGGACTTGCCAAATCGTCTGCTACCATTGCAAGGAAATGCGCCCATGATTTTGCAACAACAAACTTGGTATCGTAGTCACGGCCGAAAAGAATGACTTGTCCCCATGTTCCATTTGGCCCAGGCTCAAGGTCGACAGCGATGTTGTTTCCACCCCAATCTCTGGTCATGGGGATCCAGCCCGGATGGGCATAGGCCTTTACGACTGCGCCTTCCGGCTGTGATTCTTGGCAAGCTTGAAGGTTCTGACGCCCAATAGAACCAGTTTCCAACCTAGATGGACCAGCTTCCCCATTTGGAGTTGGCGGAGCAAGTGTCGGCTTGGCCAAATACTCCTTCTCAACCTTTCTCCAATTTTTCCACTCATCCAGCATCTCCTCACAGTCCAGTAACATTGCACCAAACATCAAACCAGTAGGCATTCCACCACGTTCCTGTCCGTCGTGAATCTGAAGCGAGTCCCTCACCTCTATCGGTAATGAACAGTCTAGGTTGCACTCCAACTCGTTGATATCGTTCACCGACGCGGGCGTGCAGAGTTGATCGAAGAGCTCAGGATAGTTCTCCTCGCACCACCGGTCAATCCTGCTCCAGGAGTGACTTACAGGGTGAGGCGGGGGTAAACCGTCTGTGCCGAAGTCTTGCAAAACTATTCCTCCTGGGGAACCATCACTCGGCAAAGTAGAGGACCTCATGCCTGGGGAATAGGGGGCATTTGGACCTTGGATATTCCCGTTTAGGGGCCATGAGGAATAAGGGCCATTTTGGGAAGATCGGGCAGTAGCAGAACGGTTTTCATCGTGGTAGCTAAGATTGAGGCTGATGTCGGCACCTGGTGAGGTAACGGATTGTAATTCAGGGTTACGACCAACGCCAATGTGTTGATTACCCATGTTCGAAAGAGATCTATAGGGGGAATCGTAGCCTGCATGCCTATCGTTTGAAGTCATCGCATGCCAAAAGGAGCGGAATCCCGAACCGAGCCTGCCATGTTTGTGGTCAGTAACTATGCTCTCTTAACACAAGGGCAGGGTAGGAGAAAGGGAAGTATGTAGAGGTACAAACCCAAGAGCCATGATTGAAGATGCCGCCAACTTTGACGGGACTAAGTAGCAGTGACGAGAGAATAAAACGATTGAATTTTTTTTTCCACCGAAATATCTGGGACTAAAGAATGTAAGGAAGCAACGAAGGTTTGTTGTAGGGGAAGAAGAGGAGGAGTAAAGGTTGTGGAGTTTGAGCTTTGTTAAGTGAGAGGTTGAATGAGGGTTAACGGGAAATAGGAGAGCGCGTAATGGGTTGGCACATCAAGGCAACGAGTAGACTAAAGGAGGGCGAGGGGTCGGAGCAACCAGTGACTAGCGAGACGATTCGACCAAAAAATATAGAGACGGCAACCAAGAAGAAAAGAAAAATAGGAGAGCTTCGTTTTGCGATTTGAGATTGAATGGATTCGGAGATATTTGTTCCCGCCGTTTGCCTACTGTTTACTGACTGCGACTGACTACGACTTGGGTAGTGAGAGGAGATTCCCAATGATGGGAAGAAATGAACCAATGAAAGAGTGAAAGAGAGAAGAAAACTTTCAGATGAGTGAGGAGTGGACGATGAGTGAGAGAGATCAGACCGGCCAGGCGAAGAGAGAATAGAAGACAGAACGGCGGGGGGGGGGGACAGGCCGTGCCAGATGGTACTTATTACAACTCTAGCTCATCCTTTTTAAGTAGAAACAGTCAGATGCCACATAACCTGACAGCGGAACCACAGTTAAAACTCCCAAAATCAGCCCGGTACAGGTTTAGTTCGACACTTCAATTAAACTCGGAATACCTGTTAACAAAATTCAACGTGTCCAATGCACCGTTTTTACTCCATCTTGGGAAAACCCTAATCCTTCTCAGGAGCCCCCGACCCAGAATCGGAGATCGTAGGGACGCCGGAGATAGTGGATTTCAAGTCGTTTTGATATTGATATTTCATCAGTCCTGGAAACACTGGGTGTCACTCATTATAAGATTCTTGGCTAAAAATCCCTTGCCAAAATAGGGGATCTGTCCAGCATACAATCGCCAAAATGTACTGCACCTTCTTGCCCCCCCCCCCGCCTTACCTCATTTCCCTTATTATGAAAATACTTCTGTAAATATTCTTGCTTATTAATTTAGAAGCTACTCACAGAAGGAATAATCCAGCACCCGAGGTTTGGCTTCTTTGCAGTCGCAGTACCGTATTTACTCGATAAATCCACCATCGGCGTTCAGGCCACTCGCGATCCGAGACAAAACACCCCGAGAAGGAATAGTGTTATCCAGGTGAAGTACCCCATAACCTGTCGAGACATTCCGGTCTTGTTTAAAATCTGGAACACTAACTTATTGAGGCAATTGGGAATAAATCTACGCGGAAGCTGGGAGTGGGATTGGTTTGCCAGGTTGCTCCAGGGCTCAAAACATTGCCGGACCATACCAACCCCAACCCCCAGGGCGAGGTTTAATTATTCTAGCTCCCACGGTATATACCGCTAGACATACGGTACTGTGGGTTCCAACATTACTACGATAATGCCTCCTCCATGGTTCAGTTCCACCCACACGAGCGCTGCGATTATGCCAAGAATAGATGAACATGGAGGCAGGAAGTGCCGTCAAGATGGGCACACACTTGCCCTGCGTATAAGAAGGAAGTGATGGCGAGTAGAAGAAATGTAGGCCAAAAATCTCCGGGTAACCCCTGTCTGACCCGGCGGGCAACTCTCATCCACCCCCTTCTTATCCCGCCTTATCAAACCTTGCCAATATCCCCAGCCCTAACCTTCGGCACCCGGACGGACTCTAAGTTGAAGGTGCATAGCCTGCCGTCCTGACAAAACCCTTCCACGTATCCTCATTGTCTTCCTCAATGTCATGTAAGGCTCATCATTTCTTCCAACATTCCCTGGTCGACGTAGACCATGCGATCGCGGCTGGGCTCAGGGAGCCAACCTTCCGTTAGCCTTTGGTATTCTAAAGAACGCTGGAGTGCAGTACCTTAAAGTACTCTTGTCAAATCTTTATATATAGTTCCGGCCGTCTATACACAACACCTCAATTGAGGCAACAGGGGACGCCTTAAATATGGATAATGCAGGCTTAAAAAAAGACAATTATGCCTTTAATCGCAATAGTTAGGGTAAAAAAATCAAAATAAATCACCTGCTGTCATAGTTTAAATATCTAGGAGCTGTTTTCACTGTCAATTTTATGCCAAAATGTCACCTGTCCGTCGATCGAGGTGTCGTGTATATACTCGAGTACAACCGGAACCGTGCCATTAGCGGGGAGTGTGTAACCCATCCCCAATGCCAGGGTTAGGTTTTTTTTTCCTCGGTGGGAAAATAGAATTTGAAACAAGAAACATCGAGAGGATTTAAAACTGTACACTCGAGCGGGCTAGATTTCTTGTCTGTTGCCTTAACCACACTGCCACGACGTCTGATCCATCGTCCTTTAGGGAAACGGGGGTATCCCAACTTAGATAACACGACACCGAGAACCCGCATAACCTGCAAAGCAGACAGAGAGACAAGGTCTTGATAAATTAGTATGATGAAAGAGCGGACATGGAAGTTAGAACTTATGTTAATAAGAAAATTTAAAGTTTTTTTTCTCATAGGATCTGGACCTAGACTACTGTGTGACGATGAGTGTATCTTGCCCCATATGGTACGAGAAGTATTGTTTTAGGATGACCTATAACACGCTCACTTCCTGGATATTGTGATCACCTGATTGCATTGGGCCTGATTCAGCTCAGGGAGTTTCCAATTTTTAATATAATATCATAGATGAAAATTTATAACTACGAGAGAGGAAAATTAAATATGAAAATTAAATGCTATAAGCCAAAACCTGCGGAGAATAATAGAGCTACTCCATCCCATCTACTATCAGCTATACTCTGCCAAGTTTGTAAAACAAATCCACATAAATCCTCATCTGCTAGGTTAGACAGGGAGTTTCGGACTGGTCTGATAATATATAGATACATCCCACTAGATGGGATTTCGTTCGCCTGTGGGGGGGTGATCTCAAGGAAAACTCGCATGACCTACAGGCTGCGGAAGGGAAGAAATGGCAGCGGCCTCCACGAACCGGTGTCTGCGAGGTTTCATGTGGTGCTGTGGGTTACTGCTTTGTGGGGTTGTACCAAAGTTTTCACTCTCTTACAGCCATTCCTAATTACAGACATGGGCGGTATTTGGCTGTGATTATCCACCTTGTTGGGATCGACTTGTTCCCGCCCGAGTAACATTTTCACCGCTCCTTCGTGTCCTTCCAGAGCAGCGTACTAGAGGGATGAGTCACCGTAATCATCTGGCGGGTAGGGGTTGGCCTCTTCCGGCCCGAGTAGTATTTTCACCTCCCCAATATCCTTTCCTAGCAGAATATATGAGCCTTGTTGGATTATCACTGTATTGTTTGTCAGGGTTGCCTTCCTACTCCGGTAGTATTTTACCCACTCGCTCATTTCCATTGTGGGCAGCATAGGAGAGAGGTGCGCATCCACAAAAATCTCCTTCCCCTTTATCATAACACCTCCTCTCAAGGAATTCCAACCTTAAAAAACTCCGAATAATGATGCACTATATAGACCAAGAAACCGGAAAGCCGTGCCAAAATCCTCTGAATCCAGAAATTTACTCATTCTAGAAGCGCTTGGATGGATACTCGTATGTGAGTATAGTATTTTCTAAATAGCCCCAGCGGCAGTGATTTTACGCAGTGTGAGAGTCCCTTTTCACCCAGAATCTGTAGAATGGAAACAATATTCTAAAAAAGCAGTGCGAATGTCGAGAGAGCGATCCGCTGGGATTCCCTTGACCCGCTCGGAATTCAAATGTGTCGGGGAAATATTGGCCATTGCCTAGTGAAGTCTACCAAAAATATCAGGGAGTGGGGAAGGATACTCTTGAATTAAAACAGATCTGTTGCAGAGTTGATGCCTCCCTTCCCACAACAATCAGCCATTGACAGGAGTCTACCAATGCGGAAGCCGGAGGAGCGTTCGCGGTGTCGAGATTCCGAGAGATCAGATTGTCATACACAAGGTTTACACCACAATATCGGTCACAAGTTATAGACATACACGCAGGATGAAGCACACATATCCATGATTTCAATTCACCAAATCCCCGATGACTTCCCTACCTCTCTTCCATCCAAAGAAATAAACAAAAACAAAAGAAACCACCGTGAAACTGAAATTACAACTTGAGGTGACACCGGACTAGGGCCATCCAAGGTGATCTAGTTTCCAAATGACATCCGAGGGTGAGAAATACCGTGCTTGTTCAACATGTGAGCAGCAAGATTATCCGCCCGCTTGATCCCTTGAGCTCCGACGCGCGCACACCCTTCAATTGGACAATCCACACGGTCGTTGTGGTGCTTTGCGTGGTAGTGTCCGTTCAAGGCTTGCTTCGTCTTGAAGGTTCTAGGCCAAGTGCAATTCGGGGCCTCGCAGGTAAATATTCCTGGGGCGCAAGAGTGAAGACCCCTATAGGAAGACGGGTACATGTTAGTGTGATACTCTAAGTCGGAGTACGTGGGATAAAATGAAAGACCGGGACAGAGAGACAATGATATATATGTTGCAACTGCAGATTTTGGTTGTAACATTGTCCCAATCATTGATTCGTGTCCAAGTATAGTGTTGGGTAAAAGGGAAATGCTAACCTGTGGCCAGAGCGCTGTGGGTAGTGGCAGAAGATGCTGGGAAGATGGGGGTGAGCATCCCTGAGAGGGCTCGGAGGAGCGATGGCGGTAGCGAGATTGTTTCCTGGGTTTACTTTGGTTGCCTCACCGGCTATCTCGGCGTTGTCGGTGGTGGCATTCCATGTGCCAAGAACAGAATGCCAGCCATCCATTGTCGGGATACAGCGGGAGATCGCCAAGTCCTGCAGGTAATCTGAGTCTGTTCCCCTGCCGATCGTAATCAACCAGGAAAAGAGTCTTTGCCGGCGTTCCACAGCAGATTGTCTGAGAAGTGTAAATTGCCCTGTACCTCTGGTTAAAAAAAAAAAGCAAACGCGACTCACATTTTTCCGTGTGACCGTAAGTTAATGTTATAAGCTATAAGCGCAAAATCAGGATTGCAGACACGCGGAATTTGGTGGAAGAGAGGAAGGGGGAAGGCAGTAGTATTTGAGTTGAGCCTCTGAAAATGAATTGCACTTTCACCCATGCCTAAGTTATTCTAATGCATGCATGAACCTGAAATCTCAGCGCTGTACTCGAGTACTCGAGTCATTGCACCTTCCTTCTATTGTCCAATCAGGCTGACCAATTGCGGACTACCATCCTGATCCTGAGACATAGATGCGTTTATACCTCGGGTACGAGTACTTGCATTTGCACTGTGGACAGAGAAAGAGCCACCCTCATAGCCAGAAGTTCCCCTCGGCTTCACTATTGCCACTGTCGGGCTCCCGAATGGCTAAGCGAGCATATGCTCTACCCATTTCTCACTAGAGGTCACCTCACTCCATCATTTTCTTCATCTCCAATTTTCCGCCCTTCGGGTTATTGCCGCCTATAACAATTATGTGTTTACTGAGAAGTTAGACTGTTGTAGAGAAGTCAAAACATATTTTTTAAAGTAGCGGGAAGCGATGTTTCGTTGTGCCGCTCGCCTCTGGGGGACTGCCGCACGGGAGTGCTGCGAGTATCCTTAAAAAGGACGCGAATAATGAGAGAGGCCAGCTCCAATCCGACTTGTTCCAAATTTTACGGCATATACCGTAAGAGCCGGAATAATTAAACCGCGCCCTTGGACGCTAGATCTGCCTTTACTGGTATCATATGATCCGGAACTATTTTTGAGCCCCGAAGTAACCTTAAGGAAGGAAACATAGCAAACGAAACCTCCGCAAAGTCATTACGGTACATCTGCTTTGGGCTATAACAAGGTATCATATCCAAAAGCGAAATTAAGGCAGCCAAGCCAACGGGAGGGGGCGAAGAAGGCGAATTCCCCAGTTTAAACCGACAGATTCAAGAAAGCCCGCACTAACGCCAATCAGGCTTTTGCCAGATTATACGGGACGGGTAACCAGGAAACAAAATTACTGTAGAGGCTAACTTAACGTACCGGCATGCTTCAAGAGAAAGAATAGTGTGGAAGGTGAGTGGTTTGGGGGGTAAGCTCGGCAAACGCGATACTTTGGGTGAAAGCCCACCGGAGCAGCTGCCGCCAAGACTTTGCGGCTCCACTCACGTGTTCAACAAAGTTCAAGGGCTCAATTACCTTACCGATTGAAGCGAGGATACTTGCGGCTCTATTCAGTCCAGCCAATGGACGCAACCATAATCCCCCTTCAAATTCTATCATCGTCATAACAAGGATGGCCACTGCAACAACAACCGTAATTGTAATGACTATTAATTCAATCTACTGGAAATGTCGGCTACCCATGAGACGGGCTTCTCCCTCTTGCTTCTAGACCCCGCGCATTTTCTGCGGTGAAGGGGCAGCGAAAGAATCAGGCTATAAGTTAGCCGTAATTGAGTGTTGTAGGGAATTGTAGTCGCGCTAGTCAGCCAGGACTTAATCCCCCCACGAGCAAGATGTCCAGATAACGTTCGACGTCTGGAATCTACCTTCAGATCGCTGTTACAGATTCCAACTGCCCGTCGTGAGAGTCAAAGTTAGAAAGAGAACTTTTCTACCCCCCTCGTGTCGGCTCCGTTCGCTTAGCGCTAGAGATGCACAAAATAAGCAACCCATGAAAACAAAGTTTGAGGCACGGTACATCAAATCGTGTGCTACTTTACAGAAATATTTTGTGAGAGAAGCTCTCCCGCTGCTAGTACATTCATGGCCTTTGCGCCTCCAATGGGAAGTCACAGTCGCTCTCATCAAAAGCCCGGTGTCCAAGTTAAAGCTTGGACACCTTACCCTGTACGAGCGGTGATGATAGATCCCTTCAGGAAATTATGGTAGTCTTCACGAGGATCTGACAACAAATTCTCTAATGGCGCTTCCATAATATTCACCTTGAATCCGGTCTCCTCCACCGAGATTCTCCTCTGGTCCCCCCGCGTTAATTGGGCACCAGTACAGGGTTTGCCGTTTTGGCCATTTGGCCAGTAATAATAAAACAATTTGAAGCATCAGGAAAACATTAGCACAAGCATGGTACAGTAGCCAATTAGGCTCACTGCAGAGAATATTTACATAGTGTGTCGAATAACTGCAGAGTTCGTTCTCGCACTAATGCAACGTTCCAGAGAGCCACTCCTGGGGTCTTGCTCAGCGACGATTATCGACAAAACACATACGTTAGGAGAGCACCACAACATAATACAATAGTGCGTTGACAAAATTAACCGCGATTCAAAGATTGATATTATAGCAACGCAACCCTCCTCATCACCCTGCACTTTGAACACCACTGAAAGAAACTTGGCTAGCTCAAATATTAATCTCTACTATGTATTCTACCTTATGCTTACATCTTTGATTTTTTTTCTTAGTTTTAAGGATAGTAGGGTTGGGGGTGCTGTTGCCATAGCCCAAGTTTTTCCCTCATGGTTGAAACGCGGTTAATTTTGTCAACGTACCATACGTTGCCGCATTAGTAATCGTCCACCACATCTCTTTACACTTGGACAGGAGGTACGCCCGTCGAAATCTAAACCTCTTGCATAGAAAACATTCCCTTCACTAAATGCTCGCTAAGCAGGAATCTGATCTCCTGCCGTAGTCTACCGCCATACCCCACCTCTTTCAACCCAACTAATGTCGTTAGTCACCGGCACTCCATAGAAGGCTATCGGACATCATCCCTACTACTCTGCTCTTACCAATCATTTATAACATGTTAGAAGCATTTCGGAGGATTCACCGGAGTCAAAACACTCATGAAGGATGCGAGAAGAACAAGGGTTGACGAATCACCAAAGCGGATAAGCAAAAGGGGGACGAAGGGGTAAGGTGATGGTGTGAGAAGGTAAGGAAATGGTGTGATCATGTGAAAGAAGCGGACGGAATAGTTAGCGTTGGTTTTTGTACTTAAATGAGTCCCCTCAACCCGCAATTTCTAGAACTGTAGGTCACCGAATTATAAGCTCTTGTTTTGATATCCTTTATTCTTCTCTCCAAATACGCTTCTCGTTATTAGAGGTATTTCCACTGAGAATTTTGTCAACTAATCGGATACCAAGCAAAAGAAAGTCTCGATTGATCCTCTTGCCCCCTCCCCCCTCCCTCCGATCCAATTGCATATGGGACTGAAGGATAGGAGCACGGAAGGGAGCCCCTATTGTTGAGAAGTCTGCAAGTGTCCCTGCAATGTTTTTCTCGCCGGTCTCGCGATGTGTGCTATCAGGTTGGTGTTCTCGGCCGTCCAGTCCGTCCGTCTTTGCGGTTAGGACGGGAAGGACTACAATTGATGGTACGTAGGTCTTTTTTGGGGGAGCTATGACCGGATATGCCCCGGAAGATGAGGCGGATTATAGGGGGCAATATTCCTATAGCTTGGACCTCCGGCACTAGCCCAAATTGGAATTATGCACCCCCGAACGAAATTAGAATGCGATCACGAGATATCACTCGTGCGGTTCCAAGCGCTGTCCTGGCGTTCCCTACCGTCTCCTGCCCTCCACCGCCAGGATCGGGCTTTTGGAACACTGTATTAGGGTGGCGGGCATTCAGCGGTATTAAACCCGGCTTCTCCCGGGTAACTACAACGAGAGAATGATTGTCTTTCAATACATGGTAACATACTGTCTATCCTAAATGTTTCCCACAGAGAGATTTCGTGCTATCAAGCTGATAAGGATGGGTGAGGTTATTGAATGATATGCAAAGCCTATTTGTTAGGCCTCCATCATCCATGCTGAATACTATCCCGGGGATAGCAAGCAGGTACCCTCCAGGTCTAGTACACTAATACTAGTACTTTTTCTATACCACAGCCAATAAGATTTCATTACTGGTACCAAGCCTCAATCTCACTGGCTCGAAGCTACAAGTACATAAGTAATCCTGGGGCGGACTTACTTTTGCGAATTTTTCATAGTAAAAACGCATACGGTCCTGGGTTACTTGATTCAGGGTTCAGAACCCGCCGGTCTGAGAGATGAGTCTCCCATGGCCCAACATCCCCAACCCCACCAGGAAATTTACACCACCAACAGTCCTTAGAGCAACCCTAACAAGCAACGAAAACTCACACTTTGCAGGGATCCCTTTCTCTCACTTGATCCTTTTCACCCCTTCCTCTCACTTGATTCCTCCCCACTCCTTCCTCTCACTCGACTCCCCCCTCACCCCTCTCTCTCACTCGACTCTTCCAATTAACACCCGGTGGAGGCGCTTTTTTCTATCCAATTCAAGCCTATTAATCAAGCGCCAATTCACTACTACTTTTTATCGCACAATGACGTCCGTTATACCTCCTAGAACTTATGAGGTATTATTCCGTTTATTATATATAGCCCTTCCTTTCCCCTCCACTAACTTCGCGAAATACAGGACGCTGTTACCGCTCTCAATACCTTGCAATCTGACTCTGCAGTATTGAATGCTTCGGCAAATGCCGAAATGATCGAATCAGTCCGCCAGTTGGGATACCAGGTTATTTTCTCTCCCCTTGGGCTTTTGTATTCGGTACCTACTAATTCCCCCCCTCCTCCACACTAGCCTTCCGATTTCAACAAGTTTAATATTATCCATGTTGCCGGCACTTACGGAAGAGGGTCCACCTGCGCCATCACGGCCGCCATTCTAGCTCAGTATAAGCCTTTGTGCAGTCAGGTTAACAAGATCGGGTGGTACACATCCCCGCATCTCCGTGCTGTTCGTGAGCGCATCCAGCTTGATGGGTCTTCGCTCTCGGAAAAACTTTTCGCAAAGTATTTCTTTGAAGTTTGGGACAGACTTGAGGCTTCGGCCCTCAAAGAGGGGCGCGATCCGACCGTCAAGCCCTTTTACTTCCGCTTCCTCACTTTGGTCGCTTTCCACACTTATCTGCGTGAGAAGGTTGACACCGCTATCTTCGAGGTTGGTATTGGTGGGGAGTACGACTGTACGAATGTTATCCAGAAGCCCACAGTTGTCGGAATCACTAGCTTGGGAATCGACCCCACTGGAGTGTTGGGCAACACAATCGAGGCGAGCACCTGGCATAAGACCGGCATTATTAAAGCTTCCGCCCGTACTTTCACAGTTCCGCAGGAGCCATCTGCCATGGGGGTCATCCAGAAGAGAGCTGCAGAAAAGGGATCCGAGGTCAAAGTCGTCGACGTTTATCCTCAAATCTTGTCACACGAGGTTGAACTTGGTCTTCCGTTCCAACTCATGATGGGCGATGCCTCTCTGGCGGTTGCCCTCGCGGCCGAGCACTTGACCCTACTCGATATGAATCCGGGTATCTATGATGGGAAATTCCTTGATGGGAGATTGCCGGAGAGATTTGTCAAGGGACTTGTTGAGGTCTACTGGCCCGGAAGGTGCCAAATCTTTAGGATCCAACCAATTAAATGGTGTTATACAATTGAATGGTGGGTTGATTGTGCCCATACCGAGGAGAGTTTGTACACTTGCGGAAGATGGTTTGGCGCTAGGGCTGACGGGTAAGAAGAATTCTCTCCTCCTCCTCCTCCTTCCTCCCTCATACTGACCTCAAGGTATTTTTGCTGATCCTGGGAGAATGAAACCCCGAACTTGGCGGAACAGCATTAAAAATCGTGTCCTCATATTCAACAATGAAGGACCCAATTCTGAAGCCTCGATTGTCGCCTTAGCCGAGGGCCTCAAAAGCATGCTAGGGGTCAACACTAGGATCTTTAACGATGCCGTCTTCTGTACTAACATCGCCTCTACCGACAAACGCCATAAGGCGGGTTAGTTTAGTCCCTACCGATGACCATCACAAACACAATGCTAACAAAAGCTTAGACCTTATGAATGCCGGAACCGATCCCGAAGCTCTAAAAAACCTCACGGTTCAACACCAGCTTGCACAAGCATGGGTCAAGGAAGTGTATTGTGGCAGTAAATTGCACGTAGTCCCGACCGTCGATGAGGCCATCTCGGTTGTCACCCACATGAGCCACCAGTACCCTGTCCAGGTCCTCGTCACCGGGAGCTTGACCCTTGTTGGCGCATACCTGGAAGTCCTGGGACAAAAACATCCGCAGGTTATCAATATGCCGACTAACCAACATTATTATCATTAGGCTTTTTTTCTTCCCTCTGACATCTAGTGGTTAATTAAAATTATGTATTCTCCTCTATGATGCTTATGATGATGATGTATAACAGACTCCGCTCTTAAAATCATAAAACCAACAAAAAACACATTTCGTGGTCCGTTCGAAACGTTTGCTGTGAGATTTGGTGGTGTCTGTCCCAGGTCGCATTTCTATTGATTGACCATTTCTTACGCCTACCCACCCGCCGGCTTACAGTATGGCTCCGTGTCTCCATGCCGGAGCCATTCTTTTAGCCGGGCAGCCCTCGGCATATTTTTCAAAGAGCATGAAAACGGTTTTATTTCACTTGGTAAGCTCGCTAAGCTAATATAGTGCCTCTACAACAGGAAATGGAGAGTACACGGTGACTAGTAAAGCCCCCACTCCAGAACTCGAGCCATCCTACCGGTACTCGCTCCCTTGTGTGTTATCTTATTGTCCCGTAGTCTTCTGCTTGTTCTAGTGTTTTGTGGAGGCTTTTTTCCTTTTTTCTTCTATTTCTTTTCTTTCTTTCTTTCTTGCTTGCACGCCGCCCGGCTTTCCAGGGATGCCTCATTATTGCCGGGCGGGGGGGTTCGCTCCCAGCAAGCAAGTAAGTATCGTGGTGAGCAGTTCAGGTTTGTCCTCTGGTTATCAGGTCAGAGGTTTCATCTCCTTATCTGATCGTATGACGGTGACTAGCATGAGATAGTCTTTCAACCTATACTGTGAGTTGCTGTGCTGTAAGGCTACAATAGTGCTACTATTCTCCTATGGCCCATCGCCGCTGCATGCACGAGCAGTATTCGACCAGCGTTATCTTGCTTGTTGGGGCTGACTTTCTCTAATCTAAGCAATAATTTCACCACTCCCTTTCGTCCTTCCTCAGCGGCATGCGATAGCGGTGTCCGCCCGTCAATATCCGGCTGCCAGGATCGACCTCTTCCCCTCTGAGTAGTATTCTCACTATCCCCTTATATCCCCGACTGGCAGCATACGAGAGCGGTGTGCAGCTATCGCAATCCGAAAAGTCAGGGCTGACTTCTTCTCTCCCGAGCAGTATTTTCACCACTCCCTCATGTCCACACTGAGCAGCATACGAGAGCGGCGTTTGGCCGAGGGCGGCTGGCCTGTTGGGGTTAACTTCTTGTCGCAGAAGGAGTATTTTTGCCACTTCTTCACGTCGTTCCTTAGCGGCGTGCGATAGCGGTGTTCGCCCCCTGATATCTGGCTTGTCGGGGGTCGACTTCTTCTTGTCCGAGTAGCGTTCTCACTATCCCTTCATGTTCCCGTCTGGCAGCATACAAGAGCGGTGTGCGGCTGCGATGGTCCCCGGCGTCGGGGCTGACCTTTTCTCGCCCGAGTAGTATTTTCACTACACCCTCGTGTCCCCCAATAGCGGCGCACCCGAAGGGTGCTGTGCCCAACTGTCTACAACATCAGGGTCGACCTCTCCCCACTGGAGCAGCATTTTCACAACTTCCTCATGCCCCTCCCCCGCAGCATAATAGAGCGGTGTTCGGTTGCAGGAATCTAGACCATCAGGATTGATCCCTTCTCGCCCGAGTAGTATTTTCACCACACCTTCCTGCCGTCTCTCAGCGACAAGCGAGAGCGGTGTTCGGCCGCTAACACCAGGCTTGTCAGGGTTGACCTCTTTTCCTCTGAGCAGTATTCCAACCACTTCCTCGGGTCCATCCCAAGCAGCCCATGCAAACGGTGTATAACCCCAAAAATCTCCTTCCTCTGTACCATAACATCCCATCTCTATCAAAGCAACTACAAGCTCAACAATTCCAAAGAACGATGCACAATGTAGTCCAGTGAACAGGAAACCGGTACCAGAGTCCTTAAGATCCAGATCCTCTACTTGTGGAGAATCCTCAAGATCTAGATATGCTGCGACCCTAGGATCTATTATCTCCAGATCAGGTATATGTTTTAAAATTAACCAGGTAGATATATGGCTATCGTAATATTGAAACAGCTTCCCGCAAGTTGATGGAGTAACCCCATCGTGGTATGTTAGGTTAGGGCACACTTGTAGGTGTGAGCAGGGGTATGACCAGACCGCGCGGCGGTGACTGGTGTTTGTGTAGTAGAGAGCCCACTGTGCGAGTGGCCACCACAAACTGTATTAGTCTGAGCTGCGTTCCTTTTTCTGTACATCACTCTCTTGTCACACTCCACTCCTTTGCGAACACACTTGTGATTTACATCGAATATCGAACACATATCAATTTTCCTACCACTCATCGCTCCGGGCCTTTCTAGTGACGACAGCTCAGCCCATAGCTATGTCGCCGCGGTGCTTGTACGATAGTATATTTCCCTGCGCAGAACCAGACCTCCATCACAAGTAACCTTGCGCACCCTGAGAGCTCCCTTTTAGCATGCACCCCCCAATATAAAGAGCAATATTCTAGAAAAGCTGCGTCAAGGAATCTAGGATGGCGATTGCCTGGAAGGGCTCTGACCTGTCCGGAGGTGAGATAGGTCAGGCAGAACTCTGCCGTTGCCGTGTGAGGCCTACTGAAAATATCGGGATGGGGGGAGAGATACTCTTGTCTAAAAATTGTGAAGGGGATACGGGCAGTGGTTGACAGAGAAGTGTATAAAGAAATGAAACGAGTATACCAAAGCGAGACTTGTTATTCGTTGACCTGATCTACCTAAGTTTGTTACCCAAGGGACCCTCTTAAATACATGAACAATGCTAACTCTTCCGGACATCTCTAGAACATAATCAGACGATTTCTGAACTCTCTCACGCCATTGCCATACCCCTCTTTCCCCACTTTGCCTCCCCGCTTTGGTTTACCTTTACCCCGCTTACCCCTCACTTCGCATTCATCACCGAGTATACCCCTCACTTCGCATTCTTCACCGAGTATACCCCTCACTTCGCTTTCTTCACCGTGTATCCAACTACGGTGAATTCCCGAATTCTTCTCGCATGTTCTAAGAATCAGAGGTGTGGGATCGGTGTCCGGAGAGTGCGGGTGAATCATAACATCTTGCAGAGTATAATGGATCTCACGCAGCTGTTGACGCCTGCATATCAACAGTAATCAGCCCTTGACAGCAGCCCACCAATTTTGACGTTGAGGGGCGTTGCCAGCATCGAAATCTGTAGATCCTACCTCGACTGCTAGGGCGTGGCGGAGCTCATACGTCTATAATGGCCTTTCTGCATGACTGATCCACATAAAAACTGCCATCCCCAGTCTCGATTTGTCCCCATCATGAGCTTTTATCCGTTCTATTGTTGCACCATAGCCATCCTCTAACCCCAATCCATGTGTCATTTTCTTGAGCCTTTCTCGTCTCCCGGATATTGTTGATTCCTGCGAGATTGCATCAATATTTAAGGAGGCGAGCAGGAGCCTGCACATCCTTATCAGCGGACGATATGCGGCGGGATTCTTAGTGTCATTGTCCTACGCACATTTCTGGTATATTCTCCAGAATCATGTCCTGAATGTCCGCCTTCAGACTCTCGTCCATGGCATCGGGTGTTTGGTCCTCGCTTATTCTAAAACGGAGGTATGCAGTGATATTATCTTTGCTAGGGCCCACACATAGACCTGCTACCCCCATCGAGCAAGGCGTTTCTCGACCTAGGCCCGAATATAGGGCATTCCAGTCACGAATATTCGAGTGCGCGGGGACTTCGCAAGGATTTTTTTCAGCGAATCAAGATCCCTAAGCCGTTGGACTCCCACACACTGGTTAAGGGCGTCGATGCACATGAACGTGGGTAGTGAAGATGTGATAGCCTGTAGCATCTTCACGATATCATCGAGTCGCGGTGCGCGTCCCCCAATGGCACTTTTCTGCTCTTGAAAGGCTCGAGATATTTCCTGTGGAATCCTTTCCATTCCACTGACCAGCTGTTTCACCAAGGAACCCAGCATACTGGTTGCGGACTGCTCCTTTCGGGCCACGAAGTCGAAGTAAAAACACGTAACGGCTGTCTCTTGTCCTCCGGCCTGGTCACATAGCCTATCTACGACTAGTGAACTGCAGTCGCAGGTTGTTAGCCCACGCTCGCTTTTTCTTCTCTCAAGAGAATAATCCTTGTCACCTGATAAATGTTTTCCGGCCCCTGGGTCTCCGTGGCAAAACAGGACGGCGTTGTCACTTCCACCTCCGCAACCCGCCAATCCACACCATCTCCTAAATTCCTCAGTTTTCATGGCCCATTCCCCGACATCGTTGACGCGACAGTCCTGAATGTCCCGATGACGGAACCTGGGCTCCAGGGGTGACAACTAGGTGAGCAGTTGGGTCCGATCATCGCCGATAGAGCAGTTGTTCCACACGCTATTAAGCGTTCGTAGTATTGAAGCAATTGTTACTATCCTTAATCGTATATGGAGGCATCTTCCACTCTGTATTACTTGCTCAATTGGAGGGGGGGGGCTTGGTGATGATATTCCGGGAAACGAAAGAAAGGAGGGGTCTATTTAATCAGAAGCGGGGGCTTTTGTGTTACACGAACTTGACAGGTACTTATGCAACAATGACAAAGTACGCAAGGGAATTCGGATTAGCTTACCTCACACGAAATGTATGAATCTAATTCGCTTCTTGGGGCTACTGTACTAGCACTGTAGGATGAGGCGTCATGTGCCCGGGCTTCTAAGTCCTGCCCGATCCCGCGGGTCTCCGACGATGCGGTACTACCAGCCGCCTCCGAAACCCCTAAATGCCGACCGCACTCTAAAATAAGCCCGACTAGATATAAACCATTACACTCCCGGTAGAAAACATTGCAAACACATTTTTTGGTAGAAACCACGAACACCATTGGTAGTGACAATCTAGTGGGCTTTAAATTTGGGTATACTAAGCCTTCCTATTTGATATGGCGGAAAGTCTCACACTGCCGGTATGACCACTGCAGTCGCGAGTGAAAGTCGCAACCTTCCTCATCGAGGGCTCAACGTTCTAGGCAAACTAGGATCGCCTTGTATAAAGCGAACGATGGTGATTCATTCAGTTAAAAAATTTGATTGTCTTCAAGAAGTTTTGAAATGATGCCGAGGCGGGGACGGGACCCTCTTAGAGCTCTTGATTAGAGCCTGGCCGATAGTAGCCTTAGAGAAAATGAAGGGCTTTGTATTGCTATTATTTCAGTTGAGGGCTATTATAATTTGTTTAAAAGTTCAGCTGACTTTTGGCACTAGCTAAACGCAATAGGAATGGTATGGGCTGAGAAGGCCGATACACAGTCTTTAGATCAGAGCATCAACTACGGATGAGAGCCGCTCATGCTCAGTCAAGCATGCATATAGGTGGTCTTAATTTCTCATCACTACCCGACATCTGCACGACTTCCCAACCTCTTACTCATTCGGGAGTGAGAGATACTTTACAAACAACTCATGGATTCTCACTCGGCTAAGTCAGACTAGGGATAGGTGCTAAGTTACAGCATATATGTGTATTCCGGCCCCATAGGATCTCTTTCGCTTGCGGAGGTGATTTCTAAGGAAAACTTCTATGAACATGTTGCGAAGAAGAGGAATAGCGGTGGTTTCCTCGAGGCGGTATCACCGAGGCTTCAGAGCATTGTGGGTTACCTCTCGGTAAGGCTGAAGCAGCGCTATCACCTCTTACACGATTTATAGTTTGTCACATGAGTGGTGTTTTGCTGTGATTATCCGCCTTGTTGGGGTCTGCCTCCTCCTGGTCGAGTAGTATTTTCTCAACATCCACTCTCATCCTGAGTAGCATATGGGAGTGGTGCTTCGCAGTAATTATTTGGCTGGTTTGAGTTGACATCTTCCGGCGGGAGTAATATTTTTACTACCTCCTCATATCCTTTGCTAGCGGCATACAGCCGCGTTCGCAAAGTTCCCGTGCCCCCCCCTTGTACCTCAAGAACAATACCTATTTACAACAACGGGACAACGGGAGCCCTTCCAATAACTATTTTTTCGGATATATGTTGGAGGTAGTTGCACGATTCGTTGGGAATGTGTTGAACGGAGGAGATGTTGGAGTTGTATTGAGTTGCGTTGTCTATGGAGGTTGCTAGCTACGGTTCCCTCTAGTAGGGAAAACTCTGCTCTCTACATGTGATACCCATATGTCTCCGCATATGCCCTAATAATCCGTGCTTGCCCTAGAACGTTCACCCGTCCACACTTCTGTGTTCCTCCATACATGCCCGCGCTGCCTATCAGCCTGCGGTATCTCTGCTTCTATTGCAGTGCTCTACTACTGGGATAATAATACCATCACTCTTAAATACAAAATCAAGGACTACTCTTCTGGGAGTGTTCAGAACAAGATCATGCCATTTCCTTCTTTGTCACGCCATCTCGTTACCCCTCTTTTCTCCTCTTCACCGCTTTTCTTCACCGCAATATTAGGCCATCTACCCCGCTTCGCAGACCTGTCACTGAGCACCAGACTCAACAGTGAATCCTCCGGTATTCTTCCAGCATATTCTAACAGAGGAGATGAGCTACCATGTCATAGGGTAAGGAGTGATAAGGAAGTCGGAGTGAGCGCCGGTGATTAACAACAGGGTGACTGACGAGTGGAATGGTCACACGAACTAAACTAAAGCTAGACAAAAGGGCAGGTATAATCAGAAACTTCATTCCCTCTTCATCCTAGCAAACTAAAAAAATATGTAGAGTACAAGGAAACCATCTTGCTCATTCCATCCTACCCCACACTCATCCATTTCTCTTCATGTAGGACCCCATTTGCCTAGACACTTCCAAACCGATGACAAAGGAAAGACATGACCATAAACCATCTCCGTCGATCTTTCCATCTCCTTTCAACTTCAGAACATGTGAAATCACCAAAGCCACTCTGAAATCCTTCGTCGTACTCCCCCGCTTACATCTACTCTTACATCTTTATCCGTCAATTGTCTGCTTCCTCTAACTCCAACAAGAAGGATCCCAAGTCGAGGAGACCTCTTAAGTAGCATGATCTCCCTCGGCGGCGTAGGTCTCAGGGAGAGTGTTTTCGTTTTGGCAGTTCTGGTGGTCGTAGGTGCCGGTAAGCTGTGCAAGCTTTTCCTCCCCACAATTAGTCATCGCACCGCACATAATGCATGCGGCATGAAGTTCTGATTTGTGCGGGCCATATCCGCAATTCCTCTGTAAGGTGTATGAGCAAATGGTTCTAATGCTAGGGTAATCAATGACTTACGCAATACCAAAGGGACATCTTTAATAAAGTAAAGTAAAAAGTGAGGAGTGTTTAGTGGAGTCGCGGGGGGGGTAGAAGGGACTACCAGATTGAGTGTTTTTGAGGTCGTGAGGGGATGGGGGGCTGAGCAGTACTTGTATATGTACCTTGGAAGGCGGTGGTTTTATGGAAAGCTATATCGCACTGACTGTTCTCCGATGTGTATGTGTGAAGAGAGGAGAAGGAGACAGCACCCCTTTTTAAAGGCGTAAGAACACAATCTTGGGTGTGGGTGCTGGAGGATTATATTTTTCAACCCCCAAAACGATAATACTGATGCGCTGAGCTGATGCTGCGCCGAACATAATCGGGCGCATCACAGGCTATGCACGATCGTGATCTGATCGTGTCCAACACTAGGCTAGATGGGGTGGTCCCCAGTAGGGAAATGCAAGAAAGAGCCCCCATGCGTGCGCAGTCAGAGGCCTAGCTGTGGCAAGGATGTACAGGCACCAGCGCAAAAGCTCTTGCGATTCGTTATCTCCATGAGCCCAAGACAGGTTTTGTTTGACAAGTCACGAGGAGTAGGATTGCGCATGACTGTTAGTGAGACCCAACACGGCCTGAAAGGTTATATTATCCGTCATCATGGGAAAGAAGAAACCCCTTTTAAGACTTTTTGTCTCTGATTCCGGAGATAGAGCCTCTTATGGCGATAGGGAACGACAAGAGCTCATACGCAAAGCCCGTCTTGTGACTTGAAGGAATGACTCTTGACATGGGGCTGGCCCGAAGTGTTACCGTAAAAACTCTTGCGCTATCTCCGGGGGGCTAAGATAGGTTTAGTTTGACAGGTTAAAACAATTGGTATCATAGTTAGCGAAATCCGACAAGTCCTGGGGGCTGATCTTATCCGTCAAAGGAAGGCACAAACCTTTTTTAAGACCTTTTTGCCTCTGATTCCGGAGGGACAGCCTAATGCGGTGATATTGAGCGACGAGAAGGTTTTTATGGTATGCACCCAGTTTCCCTTGTCTTTTTATTCACCAAGTGATGAAAAAATATTGCTAAAAGATCAAGAATTACTTGAGGCCTGTAGGTATTTTTCCGATTTTTTCCAGAATTTTTTTAACATAAACTGAGTGATAAGGGGAAGTTGTTTGTTGTGGGTCAGAGGCAAGGCAGTTCATGGCACAGGTTTCACTTTTTTGATGGCGTATTTCTCCGTCAAAGGTATCCGGAAGGGATTCTCTCCAGGAACATGGTATTGAAAAGGGTCACCCCTTTCTTGCAGGGGATGGTGGGTCCCTCGTCCTTAGCGGTGAGTTGCAGGCTAAGTTTTCAAAAAGACCGAATGGGACGACAAAATGTCGCCCGTCTTCGTGGTCCAGAAATGGAACCACTGCCCCGTTGAGAACATTGACAGAGCAAATATGAAACCCCAATCTGTATACTAAATTGATTTACTTGTACCAGTCGCTTGTATCATGTGGAGGAAGAGTTTTTCTAGTTGTTTGCTTGTCGCCCATTATCGTGGGACAAAGGTAGCATCGTTTTCCTTAATGCCTTGTTCAGAAGTTTTTCTTCAATCGTTCACATCTTGCTCTTTTTGTATTGTCTGAATAGTGGATCGGATTGCCTTCGCATCCTTATATTGGATTTTAAGAAAGTCGCTAAAGCTATTCACACATTCGACAATACGCAAGTCTTCCATTAGAATATTAATCATGAGTCACTAGCACACCGTAGGGCGGAGCATGAATACCCATGCTTATGGTTCCTGATCACTATAACAAGCACCCCCAAGATCCCCTAACTTCTCACTTACCTAAATTAAAGCTATTATAACCATAGAAACCGCCCCGAACGCACAGTTCCAATTTTGAAAGATGGTATATGGGGTATGACTCTCCAGGGTGTGAGATGCCAAATGGTGATGTGGGGGAAATGAGGGTCGCACGGAAGTAGCCAAAAGACTAAGAGATTTGACCTGGAACTTAGGCACTCGGAGGAAGGATATGGAACGTAAGTTTACCACCTATAATGCTTCATTCATTCGTTCTCGCTCGCTCTGCTCTAAACTGCTCTCTTCACTAAAATCAAACTAACGGTAAAGCCAGGTGTATAAGTAAAACATAATACGACATACTGATCCACCCATGGATCACCCACACCTATCTCTGTGTTTGCGTCATGTCCTTATTCCTCCGTACACTCCCGTGATAACAAAGAAAGGAACATACGGATAAAACTCTCTATAGAACATTCTCCCGTATCCGTTCCGTTTGCACATCTCCTAAACTATCCTTCCCACTCCCGTAACAAAGCCAAGCACATCCGTCTAACAACATGATGCCCCCGGCTCGAGTTCTGGTATAGGATCCAGCGAGGAGAAATACGACGCGTGTTCCGCAGGTGTGAGCTGAGATTGTTCCCCCCCTTGATCCCCTGAGCTCTGACATGCACACACCCTCCATCTGTACAATCTACATGCTCATCGTGGTGCTTTGCTCAGTAGTGCTTGTTTAAGGCTCGCTTTTTCTTTAGGATTCTAGGCGAGGCTCAACTTGGCCCTTCTGAGGCAAACCTGTCTGGAGCCCAAGTATTAGGGTTACTGTGTGAGTATTTCAGGACTCGTGGTAGGGGTAAAGTATTGGAACAGACAGTGGGGAAATGTCTGTGCGAGGAACAAAAAAAGAGCAGTTATTTCCCTTCCAAGGTATCTTGGGATCTGAATGAAGGAAAATTCGCATCGGCCATCTCGACCCCAGCTTGTTCCAATACTTTACCCTTACCGCGAGTACATATTACTGTGACACAGTAAGTTGGAGTACAGTATAGTGTTGGGAAGGGAATCTCTAACCTGTTGCCAGACACTTGTGATACTGGTATTCGCAGAAGATGATGGGGCGGCTTAGGCCAGAATTCTTACGAGGTGGGTCCATAGCGGTTCCAGAGATGGGTTGTTTTCTAGGTTTACTCAACTTTCCCCATTGGCAGGATTGAAGTTAACTATAGTACCGGTACCTCCATGAGCCGATAACTTAATACTATGGCGGTATCCATCCTTGTCTAGATGCAGCGGGAGATCGCCGAGCGCAGGGTGCAATCCAACAGGGTAACCTCATTTACCCTTTTCCGCTAAAGCATAGAGCGCCCCACTCCTTCTAAATGATAAAAAAAGGAAATCAATACCTTTTTTTCGTGTAACCGTAGGTTAATGTGAGCTTATAGTACAGTACAGTCGGAGGCTTGACTTCACCCACAGGGCCTAGAGACATGTATCTATAAACTACTCTTACAAGCGATTCACAAGTAGTTTTTCTAAGCTCCAGCCACTATTATTTCGGCACTGATGAAATGCTAGTCATGAGAAGAGCCTTCCTATAAGTTAATAATCAAGTGTGCGACAATGATCGCAAGCCATAATCGCCGAACATCACCAAAGATAGCCGCCGAGGGTGGTAGAGATACAAAAACAAATAGATACCACTCCCAGAGACAAAACGCAAGTGAAAATCGCAAGTGTCCTAATAGTTTGGGTAGGAGTACAGCGGGTCTTTGAAAAATAGGGACACTCAGAAAAAGGAAAAGGAAATAAACAGTCTAAATTGTTACGAGAGGAAAATATTTTACTAGCGCCAAGGGAAGTTGCTCGCCCCCGTCTAAGGATATTTCTTTAGAGATCCATGGATGGAAATGCCGGAGGACCTACCCTGGGGTGGCTGAAAAATCGCGGAACGGTCAAACACGAACTGGACTAAGGCTAGACAAAGTGGCAGGGACAATCAGAAACTCCATTCGCTCATCCTCCTAGCAAACTAACTAAACAACACAGAAGAATATATAGAGTATAAGGAAATCACCTAGCCCATTCCATCGTTCCCCACACTCATCCATTTCTCTTCATGTACAACCCTATTCGCTTGCATACATGCAACGGAAGGACATAACCATAAACCATCTCCTTCCATTTTTCCATCTCCTTTCAACTTCAAAACAAGTGAAATCACAAAAGACACTCCGTAATCCTTCATCGCACTTTCCCGCTTACATGCACTCTCTCATCTTTGTCCATCAACTATCCACTTCCGTCAGCGCTAACAAGAGGGGCCCTATTTTTCATCTGCTGCCCAATACTTTAGGGAAAGATATTGGTGTTTTCGGTGTGTAATTGCAGGTGATTCGGGGTCATTCGCCTAGTAGTCTGGGTCAGGAGGCTCCCAGGGCAAGAAGCCCTCTTAGGTAGAACGATGTCCCGCTGGGGGCGTAGGCCTCAGGAAGAGTTTTTGCCTTTTGGCAATTCTGGTGATGGTGGATACGGAGGTTTCGGAGACTCGGGATTTGGATCACCACACTCAATGCATGCGATGTGAAGGACAAGGTCGTGCGGACCAAATCCACAACGCCTCTATAAAATATGAGCAAATGGTTCCAATGGGTGAACTAGAGTAATGAATGACCTACGCAATACCAACCACGCATTTTTAGAATAAAGTAAAAAGTGTGGAGTAGTTTGCGGCGTCGTAGAGAGGGATGGAGGGACAAGATTGAATGTTATTGAGATCAGGGGGGTTGACAAATATATGTACCCTGGAAGGCGGTGGCTTTTCTGGGGGGTTGTAGTGGACTGTCTGTTCCGGGTGTATTTGAGAGAGTAGAAGAGAAGGGGGTATGATAGCATCTCTTTTGAAGGCGTAAGAGTAGAATCTAGGCCACAGGAGGGCCGTAGGGCTACACTTTTCAACCCTCAAAACAGTGATGATGCTCTAATAGGCTAAATTGGTGATAGGCACAAGCATAAACCCGTGATCGAGCAAATTGATCAGATTACAGATCCTCTCCTCGACCATGTCGTGATCGAGGGACCCCTATGATCGAGGCCATCGAGCGGTATAGTCGAGCAAAACTAGATCACGACCCTATCGTGTTCAACACTAGGCTAAATGAAGTGGTGTCCCATAGGGAAATATAAAAAAATGTAGGGCGGATACGTGCTCAGCCGTCGGAGGCCTAGCTCTGGCAAGGATGTTCAGGCACTACTCGAGCAGTAGCTGCTTGCAATTAAATGGCGCTTGTGAACACAACCGCTATTGCATGATATCAAAACTGGCCGAAAAAAGCTTGATTTTGGCGGTATGCAATAGCAATTGTGATTGCGAACGTCTTTTAGTCCAGCTGAGAGTGCCGATGCAGGTGTTGTGCAGATCGGTCTCAGGGGCGGTTTAACCATCTGCCATTGGTCAGCCCGATCGTGGAGGACCGGTTGGAGTACATCATGTACTCCAGGCTCATGCATTGGTAGAATAACGGATGTAGTGATGGGCACGATCAGATCATGATCGAGTTTTGCTCGACTACTCGGTGATCGATTACCTCGATCATGCATGGCCCTCGATCACAGAGTGATCGATCATTCAAGCCTTGATCTGATCGATTTGATCGATCATAGGTAGTGCTCGATCATGATCGACTATGATTGAGTATGATCGATGAAAACTCGATCATGATCGATCATAGGTAGTGCTCGATCATGATCGATCATAGGTAGTGCTCGATCATGATCGATCATAGGTAGTGCTCGATCATGATCGACTATGATCGAGTATGCTCGATGAAATCTCAATCATGATCGATCACTCCACTATATATAGATCTGTTGGAAATCATGTGACAGGTGATTAGAATAAAATATAGTTTACCCCGCACATTCCCACAATGATCACCAAACAATTGTTTTTTGACTATCTTCTTATTATCTTGTT
>Ga0307509_10001294_pt1 | contig 42492 bp, 54 predicted proteins | sample 10_EM_MG_FD_202245 | JGI IMG/M metagenome (GOLD analysis project Ga0307509, IMG submission 202245) | Populus trichocarpa ectomycorrhiza microbial communities from riparian zone in the Pacific Northwest, United States - 10_EM | ecosystem: Host-associated > Plants > Roots > Unclassified | place...
GAACCGGCCCGGAACTTGGCTAGTTACTTGCTCTATTGTTGCTCTACTACAAATTTGAGGAGACTTTGGATCCTGCAATGTTTACCACCTCGAGAACAGTAATTCAGAGTCAACTCCGACGTCAGTCCAATCGATTTTTGCAAGTGCAAGCATCCCCGCAAGCATTCCTGCAGCCGGTGGAATCACACTCTGGCATAACTTGTCTTTCCCTCAATCGACCTCAGAGTAGGAATGCCATATCTATGACGCTTTTGCAAGTGAATCCACAAAATCCTCCTTTCTATAAGGTCAGAAGCTGAATTCAATTCTAGCAACTCCGTGAGAGCCTCGAAACGGTTCGCTTCGATAAGAGGTTGGCAGCCCTTGCTACTGCCATTATGCCCCTCTCACCATTAACTCCCTTTCAGCGTACGAGTGCTGATTCTACGCTCAACTACCCTTGGCTCGTTCTGTGCTGGTGCCGACCTTGTGGAGAGACGCACGATGTCCCAAACTCAAGTTGCTAGGTTTCTTGCTGAGCTGCGAGATGCTCTTGGAAAGCTAGAGTCTCTTCCTATGCCTACGATTGCAGCAATCGATGGCCCGGCATTGGGAGGAGGCCTGGAGTTAAGCCTTGCTTGCGACTTGCGTGTTGCAGGTAAATTACATGCAACACTTCTTCATCTAGGCACATCACATCTTCGTCATTAGGGAACGACGTCAAGAAAATTGGACTACCTGAAACCGGCCTTGGTATTATACCTGGCGCTGGCGGAACCCAAAGGACCACCAGAATATTGGGCCCTTCCAGGGCTAAAGATCTGATATTTACCGCCCGTTCACTGACCGCTACAGAGGCTTTGGGATGGGGTGAGTGGTTTTGTGATTGAGCAGATAATGTGATGCTAACCTTCCTCTCTTCCTGAAGGTCTTGTCAATTACGTATCGTCTCCTGGCTCATCGGCTTTTGATCGTTCGCTCGAATTAGCGGAGAGTATCGCCAAAAATGGTGACCTCTTGCGTCTCATGAACGTTGCCTCATCTGTTAACTCGCTGCTACAGCACCCTTGGCTCTTCGCGCCGCAAAGCAAGCAATCTCGAGATCTGAGGATTTACCACTGGAAACAGGTATAATTCTTCTTTGTCGCAAATTAATTCCATGTTCACTCGGCATCAGGCCTTGACTTCGAGCGCACATCGTATGAACCGCTCCTTACTAGTCGAGATCGTATGGAAGCGCTCGAAGCCTTCAGAGAGAAGAGACACCCTATTTTTACTGGTGAATGAATACATATTATAATCTACTATACAAAGCAAACCATGATGACATCTACATGTTATGCGGGTGTATTAGAGTTTCCAAATGGCCGGGAGAACGATCCCGTGAGACTACTTGGGATCGTTGGCATTCCCATCGTGATACCTTCCACCTTTAGGCCCTCCAATTCCTTCATCATCACGCTCAACCGAGTAAACCGATCTCGTAAACCCTGTCCAGGCCCAACATCGGGAACTTCTGAATCAAAACCCTTTTCGAATTGACCCCAGTCACTCCGCAAAGAAAGGTAAGGCTTCAAGAGCGATGCATCTATACGGCCCAGGTAGTTTTCGGTGATATACGACTTTAAAATCTCAGGTCGAACGAGGAAGACATTTCCAAGTTGGCGGATGAATTCGAAACGTTCATGGAGTGATTGAATACCGAAGGTAGTGATGGTGTCTTGATATGACTTGAGATCTCTGCGTGAAACACGTAGTAAGTCAGTATTCTTGAATGATCTATCACTGAGCCACTCACTTGGCTAGCATCAATCCACCAGTCGCACTGACGGGGAATTTGCGTAAGTGATCTAGAAGCAGGCTGCAAAGGAGGTCAGCTAGATCAAGGCTTTGGCTTAGTCCACAATGACGCGCCTATGGAAAGCGACACCTATTTCCGTCAAAAAGACTTCTAGATTCTTTCCGCTCAAGTTTTGCTTAGCAGCATCGCGGACTTTCTCCAGGCTTTCACAGCATAAAACACAAGGTTCGGTGTTTACACGAGCAAAGGATAGGTCGTCATTACGAGGTTTGAAATCATTGCGCTTCTGTTTAGTCAGCTGAGCAGAGAGCCAGTTAATAATTGCTAAGCTATTGATGAGTAAGGGTTGGAAAGCTTCCTGGAGCGGGCATACCGTCGGTGATACGCTGAAGTAGGTTATTTGCCCCAGTTTCCATCCGATTTACAGTTTGATTGTTGAATACCACCATTTCTCGTCGAGTAGTCACGGATGAACTTGCGAGAGGCAGAAGAGCAATATTGACATACTGCTGCCACAAATGACAGATTAAATCGATCGCCCTAACAATTTCCAACGGTTGGAGATTTGGTTCTGACTTGCTATCCGCGGCATCTAGTCGTAACATTGCTCTGGATAAAACTGAATTGTAAGTGCTACAGGGTAGATGAGAAAGTACTTACGTTTCCAGAGCAGTATCAATATATGAAGCCCCTATCGCTTCTGCCAAAATCCGAAGTAGAGCAGATGTGTTTTTTGGACTAATATCTCCATAAACCATTAGTGTCCGTAACTCAGCAATGGACCTTACACATCATTGGGAGGACTAAGCTCCACACAGCGGCCTATTGCTTCAGCATGCCATTTCAGCATTTTCTCTGCAACATCTATACTGAGAAGTCCGTCTTCTTCGCGGATAGGCTCCTCACTGAACCTTTCAGTTCTGTCAGAGTTGATAACCCCAAATCTCATGAGAGCTGCGGCTGCTTGAGCAGAAGTTGTGCCTCCACCTGCCACTGACGTTGTCGTTGCTGCGCTAATTTGGTTTACCATTCGGTCGAACATAGAAGACTTCCCCTTCTGTGCCTTCTGTTTGAAAAAGTTCAGCCGTATATTGCTTTCTTGGAAACTAAACTCATACGGACATGGTATCGGGCGAAGTTGCATAGCAAATTTCCGTATAAGTTTACGAGGCTTTTGCTTTCTCGTTCCATGTATCTCTGGCCTTCCGTATATGGAACAAACAGCTCCTCCATCGCAGTTTCTAGCATAGTGCTAATGGCCGCCGAAGGGGTCGTCCCTGTGACTGGAGCGGATCCAGCCAAAGATCTACGGAATTCTGTAGCTTCGTACGGTGTCCGAGGTGACATATGAGGCAGTTCATGGGCCTTAAGATCTTCGACCAGGGCGGAAGCCTGGAAATGGACAAGTTGTAAAACGCGCAAATAGGCCAGATCTGAAATATCTGAACCCTTATGAAGCAGCTGTTCCATATGTTGTTGTATCTGATGAAAGGTCTCAATGCCAACAGCCAAAAGAGAGTAAATCACTCCCACCGATTGAGCAAACACTCGTTGTAAAAAAACTTGCATGACAACAGAGGGATTTGGAAACACCGCCTTGACAATTTGCGCCTCGGTGTCAACTGTGGATCTGATTTCAGCAAATAGTTCTGTTAATCCAACTTCACTCTTTGGAGGACTGCTGTCGGGATCAGGAATCAAATTCCATCTATCCACAAGAAAGGTGAGGACAATGATTTGTGAGTAAGAGAATTTAACACGGACAAAATTGTGTCCACTGGGGCGGGCGTATCTCGAACATTGTTTATGAAGAAGTCGTGTTGGTTCACGTAAACTTGTACACATGATGCTCCTCCATTGAATTCGAGTAAGGTTTGGGCGCAGTGCTGATGAGTAGTCCTTGAGTACGACAAGAATGTGGAAGATTTTTTGACGAACATGCATCATTTTGGGATCTCCTTTGCGATAACACCTGTCAAAGAGATTGAGCATCTCTTTCTCGAATTTTTCGCAGTATTTTTCAATGTTCTCTCCGGTCTTGAAAGTGAGTCAGATTAGGTATTCCGTTACAGGTTTCAGCTCACACACCTTATCAGCGTTGGGTAAATCGACCTCTTTGGCCACAGTATTCAAGCGTCGCAAAACTACAGCAACTTGCCGTCTGCCTGCTCTGCCTTCCTTCCGCAGCGTATCAAGGCCTGTCGTATCCCCTTTACTGAACTGGTTGTAGAAATCTATGAGGTCGTAGGCTGCCTGAGCTCTTTGCCGTTCGATGTGGACAGTTTCCAATTGGTCACCTATGATATTTATGGAGTTGAACGATGTTGTTGCTTGAGCCATACATGAACCCACCAATTCGAATTGCAGTGCTGCTAACTTGGTTCATGCGACTTTCCATCCCTACAAAAGAGTTTCCAACAGTCTATGACAAGATTGTAAAAAAGGAAAACATGGAGATTGGTTGAGACATACCTCGAAGCCCTTGGTCAAGTCGACCATTTTCTTCGAATACTCCCTTTCTGCGACGCGAACACTCTTTTCCATCTGTTCAGTCTTAGCTTGAACATCCTTTCGAATTGATATCAGCTTGTCTACCGCAGCTTCAAATGATTTGATGAAAGGTTTGGGGTCAAAGGCTGCTAAACATTGGTTTAGATTCCCCAGCAATAATGATTAGGACGCACGTCTGTTGTCAGCTTTGGAGTCTGCTATGAGCTTCTCAGACGCAGATCCCACAAAATCCGTGACATCGAATTTCCCCTGTGAAGCGGTTGTGAGTACGGATGCAGTCGGTTAACGGCTGCGTCTTCACCTTAAAGGCAGCGATGTCGAGATATTCTTGGTGTTCCGAGTCATGCGCACGAGCACTCTGCGGCTTGGACATACTGATGAAAAATATATCGGGGGTTGGGTCTTATATATACCAAGGACCCAGTAAGTATGTAAATAGTGTGTAAGTAGTTGCCGTTGATTACTTTTGTTGCTTTCGGAGGTTTCTACAGCGCGAAAAAAAAAAGCCAAGGCAGAACCGTTTCATGGAACCTGGTGCTCATCTCAAGTCTTTGCTGCAATTGCAATTGTCCTCGGACGCGTCTGCGGTTAGATATCTTCCTCATTGTCTGTCGTCATTGACCGCAGAATCCGTTCTTCCATCTTCCCAATTGACAAAATGGACGACCAGAATCCACGCTTTGCTTCATTCAAAGGAATCAGGAGGTCGATGGGCTGGTCTTTGCCTGGCATATAAAACCTCTCTTCTGTCGCAAAATGTGATGATTGACTGTGCGCAGTCTTGGATGGGTGTGGCGTTGCCCCTACTTTCAGTTCGTGAAATGGATCTTGCAACTTGAATTTCTTACCTTATTAGTTTGATTCCCAAGAGAGATGAACCCCTTCCTACCTTGAAAGCTGCTCTACGACTTCTAGGTGTAATCTTCACTGCCGCGACTGATATCTCAGAATTTCAAAGACAAGTCTCTGTGCCAAATGTTGTGAAATTCACGACTGCAACTCTTCAATTGGCAGAGAATCACTCTGATATTGAACTCAAAGTACGTCCATGTCACCCTTTTAGACTATTTGATCCTCATGATCTTCTCGAGATTCTGTGTATGGAGACGATAACCCGCTCGGTCACTAGTTACCCGACGACCCATCGCACCTGTTCAAATGCTCTTACGACTCTTGCCCTAAAATATTTGAATGGAACACCATCGGGTCGAACAAATCAAGATTTGATGAACGCCGCATCCAAACTTTTTGCCGCCTTATCTATGATCGGTGGCAAAGTTGGGGCCGTCAATTTGTGGAGAAAATCTCTGGAGGAGACTTTGGCCTTCGGTTGGGAAGCTTTTCTATCTTTACGTACCACTTTTCCTACGGAAGGTGCGCCTTCAACTTTCTTCCTTCGTGGAATTGCTCAGATGCAGTAGCAGTGCCAAGAAATACCACGCTTCCCTCTCCTGGGAATGAGCCTCAATTTCTTATACCACTCAACCAGGATAGACTTAGATGCAGTGTCCTTGTTCTTTGTGATTTGCTTCAGTGCGGCTGATTTCACGAATATCCTTTTGAATCACGATTCACCCGACCAGCAGTGCAACAGTGCAACGCCCCATCCAGATTCCTTTTGGGAATCTTGTCAAATTCATTATATCGTTGTTGGGCTGTTCCTCAAGAGCTCAAGTTGGCTCTATTTTAATGTAATGTGTATCACTGATCATAATATTCTCCTCCAGATCGACGGGTTTGTTGATCCTGCAATTCGTGCCCTGGAAGTTTCAGCAGTTTCAGACATCTGGGCAGCGGGTTGTCGTCTCCTGACTTGCCTCGCAAAACAGTAGGCTCCACCCCAGGTTTACGTCAAGAACTCACACTAATCTCTAATAGATTTCCACGCCGCCTGGACCCCCACTCAGGAAGAATATTCTCCATTCTATCGTTCCAGCTTGAACAAAAGCAAATTCCGTCCGTATCTCCCTTTTCCTGTGTTGGATGGTTGGTTAATTAGCATTCAGAACAATTCACCTTTCTTTCATTGAAGCGCTAGATGCGCTTCTCAACAGTTGCCGTCCTCTGCATTCCTCTATCCTTCCAACTAGATTGGCCAAGGCTGTGTTACCGTCAATCACCAAAATCCATACAACCAATTTTAGCAGTTTATCTGCTGGCAACGATGAACCAACCACCAGCAAGCGTAGAAACGAAAAGAAACGAAATCGGAACTATGAAGGCGATGAAGTATTTAGAACTAACCGACAGGTTGTCTGTAGGACGGCTGAAGAAGGGGAAGTACTCCTGCTCTCCATTGATGGTCGGATACTTTTAAAAATCCGAGTTATCCTTATAACTAAGATCTCCCTTTCAGTTATCCAATCCCTGTTCCGGAATCCACATCTTTCCTCTGCCATTCAATCTGTCATTGCTCGTGTCATTGTTTCGAGCCTCATTTCCCTTCCACGGATAGCCTCTTCTTCTTTGTCCAATGACCCCACTTTAATGCAGTGCGTGAACAAGAAAATCCAGAAGTTCAGTGTCGTCATTGGCACTGGCACAACCAGCGTTATGAGCAGAACGTTACCTTTTGTAATCGGGTCGGCCTTCTCAAACTCAAACGACGACCTAGAAGTGGGTACCCCTATGCCATTTGTCCTACCCTTGCATCGCTAATCATGTTGTTAGATGCAAAGTAACATTGGGGTGCTTCTCCATCCTCGCCTCCCACCACTTGTTCGCTCCATGCCTCATGTGGAATCACTGGCTCTATTCAAGGCAGAAGAATCACAAGAAGAGGCAGAGGCTTTATCTGCTCTTGGTGTGGAAAGTATACATTCAAAAGGCACATGTGACCAGGATGTGGAAATGAAAGACTGTCAATTGATGGTCGTCCCCATTGCGCAAATCCCCAGTCATGCTGCTCCCAGCGTGCCAGAAAGTCCTCCTATTGCCCAATCCTCCTTACCTCGACCACAACCTATCGACGATGAAAGAGGAGCTATCCAGCCCCTACCCCAACCTACCACCATCAAGGTGAAAGGAACTGCTGCGGACCCGCCGTCCCAACCTACAACGTCTTTTCCATCAACAAGTCACAGGCCAACGGCAGCAACTGTATCTTCTGTACCAATCCCAATTCCTGCTCAAGAAGATGATGACGAAGAAATGCCCATAATTAATATGGACTCCGATTCGGATGAAGAGGAGGATTGATGCGAGGTGCTCTATTACCGTAGAAAAGACACCAACGGCGCTATACACGGACACGCTTCTCGCTGCGCCGGTTGTCGTGGTCGTTGGGACTCCTAGCGTCTTCATCAGAATCGTCTTGGTTATTTGTGCAACCCTTTTGTATAGCAGATATCTGGCATTCCAATGCGATGAGATTTCGTACATCTTCGCATTACTATACCGACCTTATCCAAGAAGGCTTGGGCTACTGCATTATCTGGATCGAGTGCCTTGGCATGTTCGAGTTGAGTCTGGGCATCGCGAATCAAAACCCTGTCAAAAATAGTTGAAGATCCTAAGGAAAATCAATGTCATTCCAACAACAGCAACAGAAGATAAGATGATAAAACCTGAAGTAGATTGTGCAAGGTACAAGGACGACAGCCCAGCGTAGATGTGAAGGACAGAGTTATTCTGATATGGAAAGGACGGTAGATAACTGAGAACACCTTGTCAGTAATGAATTCGATGCGCCAGCAGACTGGCAGAAGAATCACAGTTCCAACTCATCCAGTGCGTCTCTGCATTTTCCTTGGAGAAGAAGCCTGAATACCAGTTCCTTGAGGATGGTTTCACGCTATCCTCTGGTTCATTAATTGAAAAAATGAGAAATATAAATATGCTTACATTGTCTGGACATTGAAGCATCATGCTCCGTAAATACTCCACGGCAACGTGTTCCCCACCGTCACTGGTGGTATCTTCACTAAGGATATGCAGACCAACATTCCACAACCCCTTCCAGTCAATTTCCTTGCAGTGGACAAGTATTGCCCAGACGCGTTTTGCGCGCTGGAATTGGTGCCGCTGAATGCTAAGCTGCAGGATATCATAAAGACAGCGTATATGGACCTTCCGAGCGGTCGAAGGCTGTTTTGAATCTAAAGATGAGAAGAGAAATGTATGGTTATTGAAAGGCATGTTTTTCAGCAAACACCGACAAAGATGACAGATTTACAACCACCATCAAAGCCCACCAATCACCACATCCGCTTCCCAATCCTCCTCTAGCATTATGGATGATGACATGACATTTGGAGCCTCTGTTTGGGCAGCGAGCGAGCCATTAAACACAAACTCCATTTTCAAGTCAGATCCACCACTCAACTTTGATGACACCAATTCTGATGATTTCGATGACTTTGCGGCATTGGACGAGGTCCCAGGGACAAATCCGAAGGATGACGATTTTGGAGACTTTGGAGATGCAGACGTTGGCTTGACCCTGGCTTTTGGTGAAGCAGTAGGCTTTGAGGAAGACTTGCGAATACCTGGACCATCTTCCCAAAATTGGCGGCCATTGCAATTAGATCCATTTCCTTCACGGTCTAGCTTGGAACAGGAGCTAAGCGAGACTCTTGATCCAATATGGAATTGTGAAGATATATCCGTGGTGACAACTGATGAAGCCATCCGAGAGGTGGAAGGTTCTGCTCAAATTTTGATATCCCAGAGCAGGTGTGTATCTTGCAATGGATTTTTTCCCCTAGCTCATTTAGCATCATCAAGCCGTGAAATGTACAAGATGCTTTTACAAAACCCACCACCAATAAAACCTCCAAACTGGACGCGCTCGCGGATACGGCGCCAACATTTAATTGCCCTTGGAATTCCTGTGAATCTTGATGAAGTTCTACCTCGTGCCAATGGAAAACCTTTACCCCCACTTGAAATATATACGCGTCCGATGTCTGCTCCTCCTGGCTCACGCAACCCGCACATAAATCCTCCCGGCCAAAGTAGCCATAACTCAAGAGCAGGGACACCGCAACCTGGCCAACAGGGGATCTTCGCTCAATTTGGCCCCAAACCTGAACTGGATATAGGTCGAATTAACAAGCTGTTGCAACTGACATCTGGTGTGTATTTCGATAATTCAGCTTTATACAGACTAACAAACATATCAAGAATCCTTGACTATACAACCACTTTCCAACTTGGAACGATATCTAACTGATATCCGGCTACAGACTGCGAACACCTCCAGCTTGTTGACGCACCTTCTTCAATCTCGAGACGCCCTGCAACAAGATTCTGAGACCTACAATGGACTTATTGCAGAGATGGTAGGGGAAGCCCAAAAGTTGAAGTCAGGGAAAGCACCATCACGGATGGGGAGTATTAGACGGGGGTGAGATGTTGCTCAAAGCCAGGAGTCCAGTGCTCCGAGTCAATAACCTTTGCGACAATGATGGTCCTCGGGTATTGCACCACTTCATCCGCACAAATCGCGTTGTCGACGACTACATTCTCTTGATGTCCTAGCAGGCTTGGATATCATAATAGTATTTCGCGACTCATCCAAGCCTACAGTTTGTAAGGAAATGTGCTAGGTTGCTTATCCCGCAGAATTTCCAGCTGCAACGGGATTTACCCCCGCGTTCTACAGTGGAGATTTCTTTTTGCTACTTAGCCCCAGTTTAAAGTAAGTTCGTACTTATATTGGTTAGTTCTGAATCCAGAAACTCCATGTCATAGCATTTCCCCACTTTACATGTACTGGGATTCAGAGCCTACACATACATTAGATAGTGGAGGTAGTATTTCACCGATAAAAGCAAAATATCATTGATTCCACACCCATACCAAATCCTAAATATGTAGCTCTAAAATTTTTACTAGTAAAATTGACTAGTACAATCGAGTGAGATATTCGCGTTGTCCAGTTGACTTTGAATTTTCCAAAACTTTAACAGGTTTGTTTGCACGTGGTGGTTTTTATGCTCCGACGGCCCGGATGTGTTAATGACCGATTTTTTTTTTGTCGAGTGTGGACAAATTCTACTGCACCAGTTGGTACAGTTAACCTACTTGAGTTGAACCCCCTCGCATGCCAGATCGCAAACTCCCCATCGGACTCACGCGTCCTTAACAATGAATATCGCACACTCACTTCCATCAACTATTACAGGCGTTTCTTTCTCGTTCTTGACCTCACAGGATATCCGAAGAATATCAGTAAAACAAATCGTGAATCCAGTCCTTCTAGACGACCTCAACCGACCAAATATTGGAGGTCTCTATGACCCCGCTCTTGGTCCCAGTGATCGTTCAGACATGTCTGTCCTTCTCGTAATACCGCCGTCTTTGATGCTCATACCTTGTCCCCAGTTGCGCTTCATGTCACCTCACATACTTTACATGTCCTGGTCATTATGGGCACATAGAACTACCAGCACCGGTTTTTCATCCATTATTCATGGGACATATGTTCAATCTTCTTCGAGGGCTGTGTATGTTTTGCCACAGATTCAAAATGAGTAGAACGGTGGTATGTTGGTCTTTTGCCAATTGAACAATTTCTCATCGTTGTCAGTTATGGAAATATCTGTCCAAGCTTCGACTGCTGGAACGGGGGCTATTGGAGGCATCTCAAGGGATCGATGATATTCAACTCCGGGTTTCGCGCGTTCAAGGAAGGGCCAAAGAAGGAAGGAATCAAGGGCATGAGGGAGATGAAGGGAGTGAAGAAGAACAAGAATCTGGTGTGTCTGATGAATCTCCTGAAGAATTCATTGCGAGAATCAACCTTTACGTCGCCATACATCTTGCGCGTGCTCCTCAACATACCCGCGATTCATACAAAGAAGGACTAATATACCAAACACGGAAGGATCTCATCAACGAGTTCTTGAAAGCTTGTATTTTAAAGAAATGCCAGAACGGTGACTGCAGTTGGTAAATTCTTTACATACTCTACGGAGGTCGTTGATAAACAGGTTCCTCCCTAGCGTCGGGTACACTTATCGTAAAGAGGGACATATCAAAGTTATTGAATATGACCTCTCTGTAAAGCAGAAGGCGCAATTGACCAGAAAACGCCCTGACGTTCTTCTCGCGGAAAAAGTAGGCGCCTACTCCCTCCTCGGCCTCCAGGCGACCGACGCAGGTGTAGAAATGGACTCCATGGAGGTCGAAGAGGAGAGCGAAGAGGAAGGAGAAGAGGAACTTGAGGGAGATGATGTGATGAGCGATGCTGAGAGGGAGTCAGCGCTTCCCAGAGCTGCCAATGGAAGGGTCAAGACGTCGAGAGGTCGCAATGAGCGCGTCGTTGCACCAGAGGAGTGTCGTGCTCATCTGCGGAGATTATTCCACAACGAGCGCATTATGTGCGCATTGATATTTGGACGACATGGTCCTTTTGCTCCTCTTTCGCAAGACCAGCTATCATACGCTTCAGCGGATATGTTCTTCTTGGAAGTACTCCCCGTGTCACCAACGCGGTTCCGACCACCTGCAAAGATGGGCGACATCCTCTTCGAACATCCTCAAAATGAGTTGCTTGCGAGAGTTTTGCAAACATCGTATCGTATGCGAGATCTAAACATCAGCCTCCGCGAAGCATCCCAGAAAAGGCCAGAATTTGACGCGGCGACTCGCAAAACCATTTTAACAGCACTGTTAGACCGGCTTGTACAGCTTCAGATTGATGTCAACAGTTTCATGGACAGCAGTAAGAACCCACAAATTGTTCGACAAGGCAAACTTCCTCCCGCTGGTGTCAAACAGGGCTTGGAAAAGAAGGAGGGTTTATTCAGAAAACATATGATGGTTTGTGAGACAGTATTCTTCTTTTTCTTGATTTTATTTCTCCTCCATCTATAGGGAAAGCGCGTCAATTATGCAGCTCGATCGGTCATTTCTCCTGACGTCAATATCGAACCGAATGAAATCGGCATTCCGCCAGTTTTTGCAAGAAAGTTGACATTCCCCGAACCCGTAATTCCTGCCAACTTCCATGAAATGCGACAGTTAGTCATCAGTGGGCCACATGGTTACCCTGGAGCGACAATGGTTGAATACGAGGATGGGCATCAGCAATCTTTGGTGCAGAAAATTTCAGTTTTTCCAGTGATTTTGTTTATTTATGATTGACCCAGGACAAGCTTACAGTAGAACAACGGACAGCGATTGCCAACCAACTTCTGACACCACAGGAAGGAGATAGAGCGACTTCTTCGCGTCATGGCCTCTTCACAAGAACAACAGCGGTTAATAAGAAGGTCTATCGCCATCTAAGGGATGGAGATATCTTGATTCTAAATCGACAACCCACCCTGCATAAACCGAGTATGATGACGCACAAGGCCCGCGTCCTTCAGGGAGAGAAAACGATTCGAATGCACTACGCTAATTGGTATGCGTCGCTGTCAATTTTTATATAACTTTCATGTTGATTCATTCTCAAAATTTCTAGCAATTCTTACAACGGTACGTGTATCTGCTAAGGTTAATGCGAGTTCTTATTTTTTCCTAACTGGAAAGCTGACTTCGATGGTGATGGTATGTCTTCTGAAATCGCTGTCGATAAGTTCGGTATTCATGTCCCACATTTCAGAGATGAACATCCATTTTCCTCGTATGGCATATTCTTATACACGACCTCCACCCTTCTGACTTTAATGGTTTTTAGAAAATCATGTCGCGTGCGCTGAGGCCATGACGATCGCCAATACTGACAACCAATACCTGGTGCCAACCTCTGGGAACCCCATTCGTGGTCTCATCCAGGATCATGTCGTTGCCGGTGTTTGGATGACAAGTCAAAACACCTTTTTTGACCGTGAAGAATATTTCCAGCTGCTTTATGGTGCTCTCCGGCCTGAAGATGATTTGGATCCTGGGAGTCGTTTGATTACTTTACCACCTACAATATGGAAACCGAAACAGCTCTGGACGGGGAAGCAACTTGTATGCACTCAATTCCTATTTGCCTGAGCTATATCACTAAGTTATATCTAGATCTCGACTGTTCTGAAGAACCTGACACCCCGTCATTTTGAAGGCCTAAATCTGGAAGCAAAGACCAAGGTTCCTGGAAAGCTTTGGGGTGGTGATTCAAAGGAGGACAGGGTCGTCTTCATGGAAGGCGAATTACTTTGTGGTGTCCTCGATAAAGCAGCATTTGGAGCCTCCGATTATGGTCTTGTCCACTCCGTCTACGAATTGTACGGTCCTGACATTGCGGGAAGACTCCTCGGTATCCTCAGTCGACTCTTCACAAAGTTCCTCCAACACCGCGCGTTCACTTGCCGCATGGACGATCTCATGCTCACGCCCATGGGTGATGTAAAGCGAAATAATCTACTTGAACAGGGCAAAAATTTGGGACCGGAAGGTGCTATCGAGAACTTCCCTTCCCTTAGCACGACGGCAAAAACCGAGATTCCAGCTGCTCTCAGAGCCCTCCTTGAGGATGTACTCCGGGATGACAATAAAATGGCTGGCCTGGATATGACCGTCAAGACCAAACTGTCGAAATTGACGTCGTCAATATCGGATGCTTGCTTGCCCGACGGCCTTCTGCGTAAATTCCCCTACAACCATATGCAGACCATGACGTTATCTGGGGCGAAGGGCTCCGCAGTCAATGTTCGCCAAATCTCGTGTGCTCTGGGCCAACAGGAATTAGAAGGTCGTCGTGTGCCGGTGATGGTTAGCGGAAAAACTCTGCCTTCTTTCCGGCCATTCGAAACGAAGGCCATAGCTGGTGGGTATGTCGCCAGCCGCTTCTTGACCGGTATAAAGCCGCAGGAGTTCTATTTTCATTGTATGGCTGGACGAGAAGGGCTGATCGACACTGCGGTGAAAACCTCCCGGTCAGGTTACCTTCAACGGTGCTTGATCAAACATTTGGAGGGTATCCGAGTGCACTACGACAACACGGTACGCGGAAGCGACAATTCCATCTACCAATTTGTGTACGGAGGCGACGCGTTGGATGTAACGAAACAAAAACATCTTTACCAATTCGATTTTATTGCGCAAAATAACGTCTCTTTCGCTCGCCGGTTAAAACCCTATGAAGTTCTGGATGTCGTTGACACCACTACGGCCGTTTCCTACATGAAGAAAGTGTTGAAGAGGTCTACCGATCGTCCACGGAGGGGAGTGCGTTCAAAGAGGGATAAATACGACCCCGCCTTGTCGATGTACAATCCAACTCGATTCATGGGCAGTACTTCAGAAGAATTCGCAACAGCGGTGGATGGTTATGTCAAATCGAATCCGCGCCAACTTCTGGCAGACAAAGAAAAGACAGCCAATCACAAGAATCGTAAAACCCTCATGGATCCCAAACAATTCCGTATTCTTATGAATCACAAGTACATGCGGAGTTTGGTTGAGCCTGGCGAGGCAGTTGGCTTGCTCGCTTCACAAGGGTTCGTCCTCGCGGTATGTTTAAATGCCTGTGGGATTCACTCTTTTATTTTTAAGCGTGGGAGAGCCCTCGACCCAAATGACTTTGAATACCTTCCATTTTGCTGGTATGTAAACATTTCCGCTATTGCTCGCGATTCACGTAGATCTTTAGGACATGGTGCTGCCAACGTCACCCTGGGCATTCCTCGCCTGCGAGAAATTGTTATGACTGCTTCCCAAAAGCCAAAGACCCCTTCAATGACAATGAAAGTCCGTCGTGGCGTATCTCCGCACGATATCAGCCTATTCTGTAAGAGGGCGAGCCGCGTCACCCTTTCCCAGGTCGTCGACAATGTCACAGTGCAAGAAGAACTTCGGGTAGAAGGCCAGGCTCGTCGAACACAGTTTACCGTTGACATCAACTTCTATCCGAAGCATGAGTACCAAGAGGAACACGATCTTGAGCCAACAGAAATTCTTGCTTCTTTCGGCGTCAAATTCCCTTTGACATTGAAAAAGGAGATGCTCCTCGAGGTAAAGAAGCTCGATGCAGATTTGAAGAGTCAAATGGTTCAACTCGGCCAAGGCAAGAAGGTCAGGTCGAGGGAGGGTGAGGGAAATGATCAGGAAGACACACCCCGGAAGGGTAAGGATGATGATGAAGGGAGCGAGGTCGGAGATGGCGATGCCGACGACGCCAAGCACGCCAGGCAGAAGAAACAACAAGCCACCTATGATAGTGACGAGGAGGACGTCAAGGAAGTGGGCGCATATGATGATGATGCCATCGAGGCCGAGTTTACTCAAGGAGATGAAGCTATCGATGAACCTATGGTAAAGAAGACAAAACTATCGTCATTCAAATCCCTTGTGAATCATGCATCGGATCTCTTTCAACGACATCTCCTGCATTGTACCAGTTTTAGTTTCGATGAAGCCAAATGTACCTTCAAGCTTGAGGTGAGTAATCTTCATCCCAACCTGTCCCATTGATGCCAATACCCTTTTAGTTCCCCCCAGAAATGCCCAAGCTATTGTTTGTTGGAATCGTCGAGAGAGCCTGCCGTGCAACGGTTATTCGCGAGATCCCTGGCATTTCAGATTGTTTCCAAGTCAAGGACGACGGTCAAAAAGGATCCGAGCCTGAAATCAAGGTGACTGTCAGTTTGAACGATGTAATCGAACTCCTGTTGATTCTTCTTGGGTTAGCTCACCACTAATGGTTCCAATTTGCGAGGAATGTGGGAATTTGCATCAGGAAGTGACGAGAGCATCCTGGAGGACGACGACATCTACTCAAACGACATCTACGCCATCCTGAACACGTATGGTGTGGAGATGGCCCGAGCTGCGATTCTTCGCGAGATGAAAGGGATCTTTGCGGTATATAGCATAGACGTGAATAAGAGGCATCTTGAACTGATTGCTGATTACATGGTGCGTCTGATGAAATGCCAATTCATTTAGTTGCTAACCCCTTCAGACCTTTGACGGTGGCTACAAGCCATTTAATCGAAAGGGTATATCAACGAACTCCTCGCCGCTGCTCAAGGCCTCCTACGAGACTACAGCGGCATTTTTGTCTGACGCAACGCTGTACGGAGACTTTGACGACCTGACAAGTCCATCAGGGAATATTATACTTGGACGGCCGAATGCGACAGGGACGGGAGTGTTCGATGTGGTGATGGCGGCTGACCCATTGGGTTGTAGATCATGAGTGCGATGGAGACAAAAGTATCTGTATAATTACTATTGTGCCACCCAAATAACGCGTGACATAACGCGACTGTGACGTCGCCACGCGGCGCATTGTTCGAAAAGTTGAACTGGGCTCCTTCTCCTTCTTCATCCGGGCCAACTCTCTTCCGCTCTCTTTATATCTTGACGTTATCCCATGCAACGACCTGGCCCCTTGCAAGAGCTCCCCCTCGATCGGTTTCTCCTTTCCAACCCTAACCTCTCGGCCATCAAATCCAACAAACGCCCACTATCTCCCAGTGACCCAACCCTCTTTAGTCCCGCCAAACGTCGGATCTTAAACGAAGAGGGAATATTTTCCCCAGAAAAATCCTGGAAAGGTCCCCCCCCTTGCTCCAAGGGTTCTCTGGCGTCTCCAGCCCGTTTCCATGATATTCTAGCAGGACCTGCGAGCCCCGCACGTTTTCTTGATTTTGGGTCGCCAAGGAATGTGACTGGCGACCCACAGAAGCGACTCCCTTTGAGTGCAGCTGCTTTGGACGCGAGTTCCAGTCGAACGACGTCGTCAACACAAGACCTGGCGCCCTCACCGGAGCTGAAACCGAGGATTACGCGACAGGCGCGAGGATTACACCCCACATACCCCTTAGAGCATGGCGATAACCTCTTTGACGATGACCCCCCCGTCCTTTCTTCTCGCTTACGCGGCGTACCATCGTTCATTCCGCGAGAGCTGCCACCTCAACCAGATCCGTGCTCAATTCATTATCCTGGTTTTGTGGTTTTCCAAGACCCACATGTCGTCGCTTTCAGCTTCGAAGACAGCGATCCTCTGTCTCTGAATAAGATGGAAGCCGACCATGACGCCACCAAAGAAAATATTCTCCCACAACGGAAGACCCGCAAAGTGACGAGGTCTCCAAGCAGCCTGAAGTCAAGAAATAACGTTCCAGATTCAAACCCCTCTTCCGTCAAGCCGCCCGATTTACTGAACACCACCCGCAAGGGAGGGATGAAGTCTGGATTAAATCTCTCAGCGGCCCCGAAGAGCATGATAAATGGCAAAAAGAAGGCCACGACGCTTGTCTCTACGCCACAAGCAGTCAAGTGGGCCCTCCGACAGACTTTGATGGATGAAGTAGATCGTGGCGAGGGCCAGGTTGATGACTGAAACACTATTTTATGAAGGCCTTTCCTCAATAACTCACCCTTCAACATTTTTGCCTTCGCGAGCTCGATCATGCAATCTATTGTCCAGACCAACCTACACCACCTATTCATTTTTATGACTAAATGTTGTCCGTATCTCGTTATGTATCTCCGCACATCTTCAACATCATCCCCTAAACTCTTGTAGATAGTTGCATTTAACTCTACATACCTTATCCTGACTTAGTAGTTAGGCGCACTGCCCCCTTGCATTGGGATCTTTCATCTGTATATATGTGGATTATTCCTCCAATTCTATACTGCACCCGCTGGGTCACTGCACTGGTTATTTATTTGCAACAACAGGTAGATAAATGCCTGACAAGCTCTGGGCAGAGTCCAGACAACTTCTTTGCTGTACCATAGAACCTATATTCAGTCTCTAGATCTTGTTTACTTTGCAGCTTCCACCATTGGCTAGAAATATGGGACAATAAATATTGCATGAACGCAAGTGCTCAGTAATCACCAATCCATGAGCTAAAATTGAGCTTGAGAACTCTAGAAAACTGGCATGGGCTGTGATCTCACCAAAGAAACCATGCACCTCGCGAGAAAACCTTCATGATGATGACACTGGCAATTGCGTTTAATGAACTGCCAACGTCACGTGAAACTACGATGTGGTTTGACGAGTCTTCAAGTTCCACAAATCCAACTTTTCGAACGACGCAAATACAGAAATGCATCAATCACTTTACTTCCCTCTTCTCTTTCTATTTGGGTTACAACTTGTGTCGGCACAGTTCCAATTCTTTGAAAACATGTTTGGCCAACAGCAACATCAACAACAGCAGCAACAAAGATCAGGGGCACCACAATGGGCTGCCTACTCCGATAGTGGTTGGTATTTCCTCCAACATTGGAGTCCTAAACTGGCTCATCTATTCCTTGCAGTTTCGTGTTCGCAATATCTTTGCCCAGAAACGCTGGACTGCGTCAAGAGACCAGTCGATTGCCCATGCCCCAATTCAGAAGATATCAAATGCACAGTTCCAGATATGGAGGGCAATGCCGAAGACGCGACTGTGGTTTGTACACGAGGGCAGAATGGGTGTGCTGAGGTGGAGAGGCTGATGAAGAAAGGACGCAAGACGAGAAAGTGATGATCTGCATGAACGACCTGTGAGCTATCAAGCTGTAATTATCAATGGATGTTGTTTGCCAAGTTAGCTGCCAGCGAGCTCTGCCGCGAAATGTTGTGCCTCCCCGCTTTATACGTTCTCCATGAGCTTTCTCTCCTTGGTATCCTGGCGAACTCACAGGTATGCCGCAAGCGACACAACACTACATACAGAATTCCATATTCACACGTGTCATATAAACCTTGAGCATTGTTCCTCTTACAATGCTGTTGCCACAAGAATCATTTTTCAATCCACCACCCCATGGTCCCGTACTTACCAAGTTTATAGAATCATGAAGGCATGGCCAATTATACACCATCGGAGAAATTTAATACTGATTATCGCTTTCTTCTAGGTACGTTCGCCTTATTTCAGCTAATCCAACGAATTTTAGAAAGTTAGGTCTTCCTCCAGTTTTCCAAGAGTGATTGCAAGAACGAATAAACAGATTTATTTCTTGGTTGGGCTGGAGGATTCAAATCTGTGGTCTGCCGGTCTTAATGCGCTATCATTATGGTACACTGCATAGTGAATCATTCACGTGCGACGTGTTCTGTACTCGTTGATTTCGCGTGCTTTGCATCTTGCCATCCTGAGACTACGCCCGAATTGTCAGACCTTCAGGTTGGTGCATATGTACTTCCTATTTTTCTCAGGAGAATATACCTACGCCACGCATCACCTAGCTGCGATTCCCGGGCGAAAGAAGAGCCACAAGTCCACCCTTTCTCCTTTCTGGATCAACCCAATATATTGGCTTTCTCGGCCGAATTGACCTCAGCATCTGAGAATCAAGTATGTAATAGGTGTGGCAGTACCTACATTCGAATAAGCCTGAAATCTATGCCATGCTATGGAGACACAGTCAGGAGTATTGTGAATTGACACACAACCTAAACACGGAAACTTCGGTAACAGTGTCAAATCAAATAATAATAATTCATGTCCGAGTCACGCTTTCGTGACTCGTCTTCATTCCAAATGGCGCTCGCAAGACCGACGGTAAGTTGCCAAAATCTGCCTCCCGTTGGTGCTAAATTCTACGAAATATGAAGACAAAGCTTCCGCCTGGAGCGAACCGTATCCTTTTCGTAAAAAATCTGAATTATCAAATCAACGGCGAAGATTTATACGATTTATTCGGGCGCTATGGCAGTATTCGTCAAATTCGTATAGGAAACGAACAAAAAACGAAAGGGACCGCCTTCGTCGTCTATGACGACGTTATGGATGTGAGTGTCTCAGAGAAGCTTTGAGTTGACCTCTCTACTCACTGCCTTTGACAAATCTAGGCCAAAAATGCCCTTGATCACCTTAACGGCTTCCATCTACAAGAGCGTTATATTGTCGTCTTATATCACATGCCAGCAAAACAGGACGCTGCTGCAGCTAAGGCTGATCTTGCCAGGCGGGAAGAGGAGTTGGCCCAATTGAAGAAAAGGCATGATATTGGAGATTCATAACATTCGTTGTAAGTGCCAGTTCGTGATTATCCGGGTATGTATCTAACATGCCACTCTGCGTCCCTGCATGCTTTAGTACCCTTCTGGAAACCCTTTCGCAAAGCAAAGGGATGAAGCGTTTCTCCGTTTCTGTCTATATCTCGTATTATTGGTGACTCGATGCATTACTTTTGCTTTCTTCTTTCCCTCTGCCTCAGCCCTCGCTTACGACGCAGTTTTACGCGTTCAGCGTAGGCCGGCACATGCAGGACAAGCCTTGTCGACATGTGGCGAATATTGTTGTGGATACTGTCGACTGGTATGTAAAGTTAGACTGAGTAAACTTCGTTGGTGTGAATAACATACTACTGCCAACATGTTTGAGTGCAGCGTGGTGGTTGACAATCGGTTGGATGTGCAGGGCTAAATTTGCAGTTTATGAGATCACATTTGATCTTAGCTCGATGTTAACATTGTCTCTTCCAGTTCTGCCGTAGGCATACCTCTTCATCAGGCTAGTTGAATCCTTTATTGTCAGCTTTGGACCCCATTTCAGTACTCAGAACATTCCCGTACCATCGTTACGCCATGGCCACACCTCTCGGGCACAAAATGAATGATCGAAGGGCAATATTTCTACCAGACGGTGCTCACTTTTTGTAAACATTGCGCACTCTGCAAGGTCAATGAGTCGACGTCCGTAAGGTGGGTCAATTCCAACTCGCCTACGCCAATAGCACATGATGGGTCTTGAGAGCGGGGATAACTTGGTGGCTCAGACATGAACCTCTTTATAGGCGCCAGGATTATTTCATGTTCCCTTGTTCGCATGATCCAAAACCTATTATTCACCGCATGATGTTGGGATCCTCTGGAGTACCCACGATTGGGTCCTTGGACGTGGTTGTCCAAACCGTATATTCATCCTTCCCAGATGGGACGTTCTACCAAATACTTTTCCCAATCTATACCTGCCCTCGCTTACTGGCCATGGCAAAAACTCGGACCATTCGAAACGTAATACCCAGGCATGTCTGGTAGAGATTGCCAATGAACCTATTCCGAGTCCGCTTCCACCAGAGCAGGGGCAGTTACTTGAAGTAGAAGCCAAAATTCTGGATATAAATCTCTATGGCGAACGTCGATCGAAAATCTCGCCTAAAACGTGGCGAGTTTCCGTGATTATACCACGGGGAGGCCGAGAATGTCGCTTGCTGCCACTTCGAGAATCATAGTTGGAACTTCAAGGTGATGGAGGCTCATTTTATTGAATGTGCCATGTTCAAACTTTACATCGAGGTTTGACCTTATGATTAACAGGAAGGAGTCAGTTCATTGAAAGAAGGTAACTTTATGTAAATTGAGTAACTTAGACTGATATTGCATCATTCACGAATGTTCTGATCCTCAGCGTTACAAAGACCACAGATCTCCTTGCGCAGTTGACTCGGTTCTGTGATTGTACCCCTCCAAGACGATAAATATGTGTTGAACTTTTTGGAGAACAAAAACTCCCAGACATCTCCCAGATCCACATTTGATTCAAAGACAGGAGCAAGGGCTGACGAGCTGACGATTCGGAGACGACCTTGTTTGCCGCGTTGTTGCCCGTTGCTGCCTTTTCCTTCCTCCACGAAAAACATCTGTTTTTAGAATGGATTTATGCGAATTGCATTCTCGAGTCTTCTAGATCTGTCTTTTCTTGCCTTTAATTTCATAACTCGGAAACACCACTCAGAACTTCCTGTGAAGCATTAGACCCTGAACACTTTCACAATATCGACTTCCTCGTGCTTTCCAGCCTTTTTTTCACTGGTTTAGACAATCCCCCGTTACCGGAAGATTTCGATGAAAAAGAATATTCAAAATCAGAACTGTCCAGCTGCTGTCCAGATGCTTGTCTGTCGCGGTCATGAAAGTGACCATTCGATCAGCTGTTCTTTCGTAAACGGACATAAACCTTGAACTCACTATTTTCCGATCACCTCTAGTCATATGGATGGTATATGAATGTCCACTACCCAGGGATATCTGATACACATCATTGATGATTTACCCTTGTGGAGAACCTTTTTGCCTCATTTTCGGTTGATTTCAGATCTGCTTATTTATAACCCATTCTTCAACCGTGACCAAATCGGCATACATAGCATTGGTATCCCGAAAGATACCCGAAAGAGTACATTCGAGAATCATATGATATAAAGTAAAGTACAAAAGTGGATAACAATGAATCCTATCCAAGGAGAAGCAAAGTTTCTGTACCTCGGTTTTGGGCTCTAGATAAGCTCTGCCGCATTCACGGGCATTTCATCCTGCAGGAAGATCAGCGCCTTGAAAAAATCCACGGTACTATTACTTACGATCTGGGTACCATAGAATTGTTCTGAAAAGATATCTTCTCAATACATGCTTCGAGGAAAACGGTCTGGTACTCACCAATGTCACGTAAAATACGCACGTCATCAACGGTGACAAACTAGATGCGGTGGAGCAAGTTAGAGCCTACTTGGTCAAAGGTAATAAGAACAACTTACATTGATGGCAACGCCTTTTCGCCCAAACCGACCAGATCGGCCAATACGATGAATGTAGTTCTCTCGGTTACTAACAAGAAAGTAATGAATAAAGGAAATACAATACGGAGATTATCACTCTTACGCTGGGAGGTCGTAATTGATGACCAAAGAAACCTGTTGCACATCGATACCCCGCGCCCAAACATCTGTTGTGATTAGAACTCGGCTGGAACAAATATGATGAGATAAGGGTCAGCTATCACCAAATATGAACTTACGAGGTTCCACCTCGGAATTCTGCCATAATCGCGTCACGTTCCTTCTGCACCATTTCACCATGCATAGACGAGACAGTAAAATTAGACGCGCGCATCTTCTCTGTCAACCAGTCAACCTGTGAAATGGAATTAACGGGATCAATAGAATTCCAAAATGAAATACTGACCTTTCGCCTGGTATTACAGAAGATGACAGCCTGGGTGATGGTGAGAGTATCGTACAAGTCACACAGTGTATCGAACTTCCAATCCTCCTTCTCCACCGCGACAAAGAACTGTTTGATACCTTCTAGTGTCAACTCGTCACGCTTCACGAGGATGCGGATAGGGTCGGTCATAAATTTAGTCGTCATTTCAAGAACATCGTATGGGAGCGTAGCGCTGAGGAGGACAACCTGCGTGGCAGGGGGGAGGTATCGATAAACGTCATAAATTTGATCCTTGAAGCCTTTGTTTAGAAGTTCGTCGGCTTCATCGAGGACCAGCATTTTAATATTACGCGTTCGAAGGCACCTTCTCCGAATCATGTCGAAAACGCGACCAGGTGTCCCCGACACAACGTGCTGTCCATATTCCAACTTCCTGATATCTTCGCCAATGGAAGTTCCCCCAATGCATGCGTGGCACTGCACGTTCATATAGTCGCCCAATGCAAGTACAACGGACTGAATTTGGGTAGCCAATTCACGGGTAGGTGACAGGATCAGTGCTTGTGTCTCCCGAACAGTAATGTCGATAGACTGGAGGACGGAGATGGAAAACGTGGCCGTTTTACCGGTACCAGACTGTGCTTGAGCAATCACATCTCGACCCTGGATAATGGGTAAGATAGCTCTCTGCTGGATAGCGGAAGGTTTTTCAAAGTCTAGAAGAGGGTCATGTATCACAGAAAAGAGGAACATTTACCGACACATACTGTATGCGTAGATGCCGCGTCGCAGGTCTTCTTTTAAACCAAGATCGTCGAATGTTGAAATGGCCGAGACCGCTTCTGAGGACTCGAACACGAGTTTCTAGATGGATTAAAGGGCGTCAATGCGATGTGATAGTATAAAGACAATACGAACATCATCGCCAGGGTTTATACCAGCCATTTTTGTGGTTGTTGCAAGAGCGAACTCAAGTTCGGAGTTTGAACGTGACTAGTTTTTGTCACTCGCTCTACATTTTCGTCAACCATGGATTCGGTCATAGAAATCCAGCGTCAAACCCATGAAGAGATAGAGCGCTTCGAAAGGGCTCTCTATACCCTCTTATCTCGCCCGAATTCGACCCACGACCGGAATTTGCAGAATGAACACAAGGCTTCCCATATGCTCGACCGAATTACCTCCAGGTTCACTGCCTTAAATGACTTGTATCTCGACGAAGACGCCAGAAAACTAGAATTGGACGCGCTTTCTGCTCCTTCACAACAAAACGACTTGTCGGAATTCTACTCGCGGTTGGTCAAAATCCAAGAACACCACAACAAATACCCTGATGCTCTACCAGTGGGATTCGACCTAGAAATTGCTGCATTTCTCGATGAACCTGGTCAGGATGGAGACGAGGAGTTTGAGGAGGAAGATTGTCAGTTTAATTATCTTTGGCAATGTTCTATGACCCAATACTGAACACCAAACCTTACTAGCGATCGCATTTCTTTTCTCGGGTGAAGAAAATTATGGTAAATATCTCGATCTGTACGCCAATCACACAGCATATAACAACCTGAAGAACATTGGAAAACGGCCGGGCTACCTGCAATACCTTGACCTGCTGCTTGCAGCCCAGAATGCACCTGTTCACTCTGACCTACCAAAAGAAACGCGGTTCACAAAAGACTTTGAAGCGTGCGTCAATCATTTAAAGACCACTCCTCCTTTCAATTCACCGTGGAAAGTGTAGTTATATCAAGAACCTTCATGCTTATCTTCTGTCGTTTACAAAAAAGGCACAGCCTCTCTTAGACGCCGATACGCGACAACGTGAAGCGGCTATCGACTTTGAGAAAAAATGGGATTCACTTGAAGGTTGGGAAGATTCCTCTTCAGAATCAAAACCTCAGGCAAATGGGACTGATGCTGGTGGGATCTGGTGTAGCGCATGTAAGATATCTGTGTCATTTCTCCGTTTCACATCTAATCTTTCGATTCGCGCTCAGGTCAGAAACACTATAGCAAGCAAACAGTATACGACGCACATCTAACGTCCAAAAAACACACCAAAGCCGTCGCCAAGCAAGCATCATCTGGAGAACCCCCTACCAACCCCAACGGTTCCATGCCCCCCGAGGCGACACACCACGCTCAGTCATCTGCGAAACTCCGGATCCGAAATTCTGCATATTACACACACCTTGCCACTGATCTCCTTGTCTCGTTGGTTCCGATCTTGAATGAAACAAAGTCGAACGTGGAACGTCGTTTCTCGCTTACGGCTCGTGAACGCGAGCAAGAGTTGATGGAACAGGCTAACCCCACTAACCCTCCACCTGCAGCTACAGCAGAGGGTATGGCCGAGGAAGAAGAGGAAGAAGAGCGGATTTACAACCCTCTCAAACTTCCTTTGGGTTGGGATGGGAAGCCAATTCCCTACTGGCTTTACAAACTGCACGGCCTTGGAGTAGAATACCGATGTGAAATATGTTCTGACCATGTCTACATGGGAAGGTATGGTTCTCACGCGTTTTATTTATATAGTTTTCACTTAGCTGAACTCCTCAGGAAAAATTTCGATCGTCATTTCCAGGTGCGTGGCCGCATGCAACCCGTACTGTAACGTCCATTAAATTTCATACTTTCAGGAATCACGCCATGCCTTTGGCATGCGCGCGCTCGGCCTTCCCAATACCAAACATTTTCACGAAATTACGCGAATCGAAGATGCTCTTGCCTGTGTGTTAAATTTTATACTTCCAGGGGACATCGATCTGACTTGGTTTAAATAGTGGCAGAAAAACTGAAACAAGAAGGTCGTCATGAAATATTCGAGCAGGAGACCATGGAGGAACTTGAAGACGACGAAGGGAACGTGTATAATCGGAAGACGTACGACGATCTGAAGAAGCAGGGTTTGATTTAATCCGACCTCATGTCATCACCTTTGTGCTGTTGTTGCTTTCTATAGCTGTATTCTGTGATATGCATAAAAATTGATATTATACATAATCATAAAGTCAATTTTTCTTCTCTCTCAACAGGCTTCGTCCGAGGAGGTGGAGGAGCTGGTCTACGTGTGTTTGTTTGCACAGGCTCCATAGGTGTATGCAATGTGAGCGCATGGGAATAGAGCTCTTCATCTGATGAGGAAGGAGACGAAGACAAAGGGGAAGCGGGTGGAGATTCGAAGGGATTCCCCCTTCGATGCAGCTCCAGCCTCTGAATCTCAGCGATTGGGATCATACCAGCAGGGCAATCTAAAGGGTGATGAACATAAGATTGGCGACAATTTGTTAAAAGGCCCTACCTGCACCATCCCACCACGCCTTTTCGTCTGTACTTGGTGGAGGAACTAGAAAGAAGCCCGAAATAAAAAAAGGCCCGAAATGAAGTTCAATTAAAGGACACACGTTTTCCTGTTTCTGACGGCAGAATGAGGTTTGCCAGTTTCTCGTCCAGTTTCTCGCCAGGTTTGGTGGAAACGATGCCATCAAGGAGCATTCGCGATAACGCAGCCTTTTTGACAGGATCTATTATATGTACCTCTGCTCTATAAGTCGCAAATACTTTTGAAAGAAATGAGATGGCGGAATAGAATAATGACACATGATCATCTCTCACCCGGTCTGTGATCAGATCCTCGTAACTCAACCCGAGCATAGACCATTTGATCAAGTGCATTGCCGCGGTGTAATATCCGATCTATGAAATAACACTACTTTTAGCAATCACTCAACAATTTGACCGCGTACCCGTCCAAGCAGGTATCCGCATTTTTTCACTTGTGTCATAGTTGTCAGATCCGAGGTCATAACGATAAGTTGGGCGAAAAAGGAGCGGTCCTTCTTCATAACCGGCGAATGCGGCCTTGAGATCCATCACCTGCCGCAGCTGTGTTTTTTGTTTGCCAAAGAACAGGACTCAGTTTTAATCATTTTTGAAGGCAGAGAACCAACCTGGTCGGCAGCAAGTAATGGATCGAAATCATCGTGTTCTGCCAAAGATCGCACAGTGGCATTATCGAGATCAATGCGATAATTTGTGTCAGCAAGCCAAATGACATTCCTGAACATTTACATTATTGTCGAGAGCTATTCCGATAGTCATGTGCTCACCTGTGGCTTTGGATGGTTTTTCCTTTCTGAAAATGAAGCCCATGTGCGATAGTCCGATAATCCGCGTTCCTTTCCTCGACATTAGAATGTCCAGCTGCAAGATGAGCCGTCAAGAAGCAAAAACTGGTATCATGATAGTCAAGCCGTATTCCAACCGCTCCCTTGTTTCCGGACATGCCTCGCAGGCCTGTCTAACACAGTTTGTTCAGCTCATGATCACAGAGTACAAGAGATTGCTACCTTTCGTGATGTTCCTTCCACATTTCTGATGACAGCTGTAAGCTCTGATTTAACTAGAACTAGCAGGGCTGTTCCGACAAGCTGAACAAGATAATGAAGAAAATATTTAAAAAGTGGGCCGGACAGGTAGATACCTGTTCACTCCTGAGAAGGACGTAATCGCATTTTTTGTTTGGACGGCGGTCAAGTGTGTCTAATATCTTGTTTTCCCAAACCCGACTGTACAGAGTTGACATTAATATCTGTCACAAGAACGATTTTATATTAGAATTCCAACCGTTTTTCTGGATCAGTCTGTACGATTTGTTGGGCGGTCAACGGAACAATCTCCTGAAACCCTAGAACAAACATGTCCGGTCTGGCATTCGTGAGTAGCTGGGTAAAGTGGGTATGAAGCAAGACAAACGCACTCAGTCGTACCTACAAACATGTGTCAGGGCCTTTGTGGGAGAGCAAGGAAAATGAGGTATGCTCACTTTGTCGGGGAAACAACCAAGGCAGGAGGGATTCCGATGGAGCCTGTAGCAAGCAATTACAAAGGATTAAAGTTAATGATGAATGAACGACACACCCTTCCGTTAAGATTCCAAGTGCCCACAAAGAAGGTACATTGTTTGGTCGTAGAATATTCTGAGGACCTGGATAGGGGGTCAGGTACCAGCAGTGATAAAGAAATCTGCATTTGTACCGTTGCTCCAATGTAGCCCTTACGTAGTCATGGATCGGATCGTAAATGGTGACTTGAAGTTGGTTAACAAGATTTCCCTAGAGGAGGATGTCCAGCGGAGTTCACTCAGTGATTCAGAGGGAAATTACCAAAAACATGTCAATTGCCACTTGCTTTCCCTTGTCCTGAAAATTGTTTATATATGCGCGTGATACACTTTTGGTAGCATCAGAAAGAACGCCTTTAGAGAATAAGAATCAAAGAGGAAAAGGAAGAAGGAAAAGTTCACACCTGCCAATGTCCGTTTTCCACTCCTGGTAAAACTAGTATTGAGAGCACCCGTTCCAGCGTAGATTCGGGACAGGGCATCGCCATTTTCAGCCCAGAGTTCTCGGTGATGCGTCCAGAGAGTATTTGAGTGTATCCACTCTCGTCGTACAAGAAGTAAATACTGTTCTAAAGTTGCACGAGAAAGAATGTCTTGAACAAAATTTGTGCGATCTAAACTGCAGTTAGAGGTGAGTACCATATTTTTTTTCGGCTTCAGTCAATAAAATCTACCAATCCAAACAGTTGGTCCTGAAAACACCCTTCTGGTCGGTGACAATTTCATCTGAGACCGCGTCACTCATAGTAAAGCCGAACTTATCAACATGGTCAGTAATGCTTTCCATCCGCCTAGTAATCGCCGAGTTAGAAGGGAGATAAGATGGGATAGAAAAAATATTACTTCAGTTCGCGGATAACACTGTCGTGTCCACCGATTCGGACAGCGTTATGGAAATCAAAGTGGGTTATCCCAAGTTCGTCCCCAAGAGCTGCGCGAGCGATTTGAAGATGTCGTGCATATGCGTTGGTCAAGGATGCTTCATTTTCCTTTTGCCCAAGGAGGTTGATAGCATGTATTGAACCATACTCTTCCATAAGTTGGAAGAGGTGTCGTTCGAAGGCAGGTTGGGAAGCATGGGGTCGGGTAATTTGGATGCGTTGACCAAAAGTCTGCAAGCCTTGCTGTTCCCAGAAAACTGCGAGATTTCAATTGAGCCGATTGAAACAAGGCAATGCCAATCACTCACGAGGGACACTTCCGCGCACCTGTACATAACTAACGCAATGCTGGTCTGTACTAAATATTGTTTCTGTCTAAAAAAACGAAGATAAGAGGCGATTACTGGGAATACTTTGGGTGACAAACCTCGACAAAATTTGCTGTATTTCCATCGTCGTCAACTCCGCGTGTATTAAACCTGGTTCCGGCTCGTTTCCATCCGAGCCTCGAAATCAAGGAGAGAGAGGCAACAGCGGGCGCTCCATCAGTGGGTGGTGCGGGAAGTGCCATTGTGGAAACCCCAACATAACCTTGTATGGCCAAGATCTGATAAAATTATATATGAATTTGAAGGTACGTGGAAGATTAAGCCCTCACAATGAATTGACAGCGATCTAAATCATGTCTTTCAAGAGGGTCCAACCTTTCCCGAAAATCGATTAGACTGCGGATGATATATTCATTCCAAACAAATCTTTCGTCGAATGTTAACGATTCTGTGGGTGAGCTTGACTCTCTCGAAAGCCGCATAGCCAACCGGGAGGAAAGATCCCATTGTGATTCGATCGCGTAGTAAAAGGATCCCGAAGAGAGTATCTTCGTCAGGGGCATACAGGGATGTTCAAAGACTTGAGTAGGAGAAGGCCCATAGCCATCTCTAAAGCTTGAATCTACAGAATCTGGGTCGAAGCTTGGTTCCGAGGCCGCTGTGAGATCGTCCCAGGTCGACGAAGTCAAACTATAGAATGAGACTTCGTGAATGCGGGCGACGGATTCTGGGTGCGTTCCCGATGGTCGGGTATTTCCTACTTCTGTGGCACTAGTGACGACGGCAAGGAAAACATCTGAACCGCAAGATTAATAGAAATAAATGGTTTGAAGCATTGATTTCGCTCACCATTGTCCACTGAAATAAGTCCAATACAACCTTTTACAACCCTGCTCGTTAATCTGACAAAGTTCGACGTGTCGATCTGGTCTTGATGTAGAAATTCTACGATGGCCTTTGCTTGTCCCTCACCCGCGCGAAAAACCAGTGCTCTTCTGGGTCGGCCAAGTCTTTCGTCATGAGAACTTGTTACGAGATACAGCGAGCGAGGATTGTTCGCAAGATAGAGGTACATCACAGATAGGAGAGGACATACATCCGCTTGAAAGCAGTATTTATTGAATTTTCCGCTTCGATGCAACTATCCTCTTGCGTCATGATGTTTGGCAGTGCCTTTCCGTGATCACGCAAAGCTACTTTAGCTGAATTCGTCCATTAAATGTATTAGGTCGTAAATAACTATGCAGGAGAATCTATGCATGGTAGACATGATAAAAGATCGTAAAACTTCGTTGTGAGAAATATGCCTTGACAAAATAAAAAAAATAAAAGTCTGAAGAATTTTTGTTTCAAGTCCATCATTGGTCATCGGCCGCGAAACTGGCGGTCCTCCTGAGATTGATACCCAAACCAAGAGCATCTCTTGATGCTTGTCGAGCAGGCACCCCTCTTGGAACAGTACCCAGCCTGAAATTAGAGTTGTTGGCAGAGGGGTTCACTTCGAGTTCCTGTGCCCTTAAGAGTTCTTGGACCCTCGGACCGGGGGACCTTGGCGGAGGTGGGTATGATGCTGTTCTGAGAGCAGGAGACGCAGATCGGTGAACTTGGGGTAGCGGCGAGCGGGGAATGTTGGGTGAGTGGGGTGCAATTAGCCCTTCAGAGGTGCCCTTTCTTGGCCTAATTCTTGGAATGGCGCTTTCAAATGAGAAGTAGTTGAATATGGTGCGCATAAGCGAGACACGGGATTGGGAAGTTTGCATTGATGATGCTCCAGTCGGCGAGGAGGGTTCGGCTTGAATATGAATATAAGAATCTCACATGAAATAGGTATTCAAGGAGATAGAGGACTTACCAGCTGTCATGGGCAGGGCGTTGTCATTCGCGCTGAGGCTTAGGAACAAGAATAAGGGGGTGTACCAAACGCATATCGCGAAGAAAGATGCAATTTCAGTAAAACCAGGTGGGCCCGGTTGCACGCTAAGATATTGTCGCGAATGGCGTGCCTCGCTCGTTATACGGGCAAAGTAAAAGAACCAGATAAAGTGGTCGGAAATGACGAGGACGCAAGACGCGAGAAATGGTGGTGACGTGAGGGAGATGAGTGGCCAGGTATTCGAGAAGTTTTGGAGGTATACGACATGGCAGACAATGGAGAACACGGTTTGAAACAAGGGCAGCGAATCCGTGAAGTAGAATACGACATGAAGCAGCATTATTGCCTGCGAAAATTCAAGTTAGAAAATGCCATCTTTTTTAGAGTGTTGTTACAGACATAAATGCTCCTCTGACCGATCAATTTCGCCAGTCGTGAATGTTCCTCGATAAGTTCGGAAACATAGAGCAGGCCACTCGCTATAAAAATAACGCTGTGGGATTTCAAATGGAAGCAAAAGCAGTGCTACAAAACATACCTAGCGACAATGTCACGAAAGCAAAGGCAGCGACGATCGCAAAGTAACTGGTTATGGTGATCAATGGTCATTCATCTGCGAGCTCTTTCTCTACGTACCTGACATAATACAGGAGGCCCATTTTGTGCACCGCTAAAATATGCGTGCCAGCGCCTGTTTTACAAGGAAGAGGTGTTGGCAATTTATGTAAATGACTGAGCCTGGCGCGTGTTACCCTAAAAAGTCACGTGCTTAATGACATCCGCTTTCGGAGTCGCAGCGTTATTGGCTCTTGCTCCGCAATAACCCTGTCATTTTTCCATTTACACCATGAGCAACCTAGAAAGTAAGCGTATGCACTCTACTGAACGATCTTATTAACAGACCCACCATAGAGACTCTTTTCCAGCTCAAGGTGGATAGCCTCTTTTCTGTGTGCAAGAGAGCTGTAAATTGACTCTTCTTTCAAGTTCACAGCCAAGTCACTAAGCCGACAGGCCAAGAAAGCGCAGAAAGATGAGAATGCGGAAAAGTCTCGCTTGAAGAGGGTCCTCAAATATATCCCCCTTTCCTCCAGGCGTCGGACTAATTACTTTTATATGCAGGCCCTCCAACAAGGCAACAACGACGGCGCTCGTATCTACGCATCCAACGCTATCCGGAAGAAGAGCGAAGCATTGAACCTCCTCCGTCTGTCGAGTAGGATCGACGCTGTCGCAAGCCGAGTTGAGACGGCTGTGACGATGCGCCAGGTTACAGGAAATATGACATCGGTTGTTCGTGGTATGGACAAGGCGATGGAGAGCATGAATCTCGAGAGGGTGAGCCTTTGTTTGATTCTACATATCCTTAATCCCCATTATCGTAAATGCAGATATCAATGGTCATGGACAAATTCGAGACACAGTTCACCGATCTGGATGTGCAGACGTCGTACATGGAGGATGCGATGAGTTCAACGACAGCCGTTTCCACTCCACAAGACCAGATCGAGCAACTGATGCGCCAGACCGCCGAAGAAGCGAACATCGAGATGCAGCATGACCTGGCTTCCAAGGATCTCGCCGTAGTCCCCGATCTCAGCCCCAAGGAGAAGATCAAGGATGAAGATGATAAGCTGGCTGACCGGCTGCGGGCGCTGAGGCCAGCGACATGATCACATAACGATTTTTTTGGCATATGTATATCCGCTCATGTATATTTTCTCGTCCGTTTGGTACTTTTTATGTACGACATGTATGATCAATATCGAGGATTCTTGGTGTGGGTTCTTCGGAGTGATACATCAAGATATTATTTATATAGCAACCCCTACAATACAGCTGCAGTCGTTTTCAAAAGGGGAATATAAAGGGCATAAAACTATGTCGTGAGTAAGCATGCATTAGGGAGAAAAAGGTGGAAAGACATGAGATGAAGAAATCAATGGACATAAAGAGGGCATAAATCCAATGGCATGGTGAATCATAAAACTAGCAATATCACGTCGGAATTGAGGGAAAGGGTACGGGTTCGTTACAGCTTCTAACACAATGAGATATGGGGCAGGATTGGATAACATTACGAGAGCAAGACCAAGAGTTGCCAGATCTGTTGGCAAGGTAGATAATTTAAAGATATCGTTAGGGTAAGGGTAGTCGTGATAGATCGTGGGGAATCGAAATGCAAAATTTTGGCGAGGAAGCAAAAACGACGAGGCGGCGAAAATGGGGTATAATGGTCAGGCTTGTTGTAGGATGATCCGCACGAACTTGTCGAGTAAGCAGCGTTTTCCTTCGTCTCCTAGATGGGGCGCGGACACCAAAAGGTGTTCCACCAACGACACAATCCCAGTCGGACCGTCAAAAGGTATCTGATTGGCGTCAAATTGATGCGCATCTAGAATCGAAAGGTGAAATCCGAGGATCAAAGCAATAATCTATAGGGGCACAACTTACACGTCTTGAAAAGCGCGAACGCTTCTGGATCCAACGCGTTCTTGAACATCTCTGCGACCTCTTTACCTAGCTTCGACCTCTCCGTGTCTTTGTCCTCCCGTCCTCTGGGCTTCCCGTTCCCACTCGCCGATCGACTTATCGGATGATGGCTTGTGTTGGTTGAACCCGACGACCTCCCCGTCGTCGACCCGGATGTCGATCGCCCAATCGCACTGGACGAACCACCACTCGTTGATCTTGTGAAAAACGTCGAGGAGGGCAGAAGGGCATCTTCTCTCACCTTGGACGGCGCCCACGCCAACCCAAGGCCCAAATCCAACGAACGGCCTTTGGTCCCCGAGCGATGCCCAGCATTTGACCCACTGCCCCCGTGCGACGGTTTGAACCTCGTCGGCAGAACCGAAGGCACAGGCACGGGAGCACGATCCCCAGCCTTCCGCGCCCCACTTCGCCTTGACTCGCGCTGTCTTTCCATTTCATCGCGTACACGTTCGCGTTCCTTTTCCGCCTTTTTACCTGACCAGGATGCGGTCACCTCCGAGTGTCCTGCAGTCCCGGTGCTCGTGGCGGTGCCTGTACTCCATGTGGGCGAAGGTACGGGTCGTTCAAAGGAGAATGGGCCGTGCTGGGCAGTTAATCCGACGAGGCGTGAAATGCCTGACCCGCTTGCCGTTTTCGTTCCGTGGTGCCGCCGGCCAGTTACCTTGCTCAAGCTTGACGATTTGCCTGTTGGGGCTGCTCCCGAGGTCGATGTCGAAGTATGGACATGTTCGGACGGTGTGGTGGACAAGGCTTGCTGAGAGGCACTCGGCCGTGGTTTTTCCTTGTCAGCTATGACAGTCGCTTGTGCGGCCCTTCTCGCTCGCTCCTTTGACTTTTGCATTTCCTCCCTTTCCTGGCCCCTTTTCATGGATGCTTCTCGTTGCAAAGTACCTACGCCAGCTAAACCGGGGCCATAGACGCTCTCCCTTTCCTTTGAGTGGGTGTCATTTTTGCTTCCAGCAGTTCCAGTGGTCCCACTACTCCCTGTGCGTTGTATTATCGAAGCGCCCCATCCGGGTCGTTCAAAATCAAAGCTACCATGTTTGGTGGAGCGGACACTACTGGTCATCTTTATGGGACCAGGGGGACGGGGTACGGGTTGCAGGTGTTGTTCTTGGGGGTCCTTTGATTTACACTTTTGGCTAACTGCCTCCTCGTCCAAAATACTCATGGTTGTTCCGCGATACCGATAGCTAGAATCCAGTGAGGCTTTTACTGCATGGTAGCCTAGACGTGGGGATGTGGATTTGCTAGTAGGATTTTTAAGCGGGGTAGGAGGGGTATGGATGATCTTTGGAGGTGGAGAGGACGGTTTGGGAGCTATTACGGGGTCCTTGAGGCTGCGGCGATGTAATGAGGAGACGCGGGGTAAGGGGGCTGATACGATGGAGGGCATTGGGGGAGGGTCTGGCTGGGTGCGGTGTGGATCGGAGGGATTAGGTTCTAGAACAGAGAAGATGAGCGGGGTGATGAGAGCCGAGATCAACACGTACTTGCGAAAACCTTGGAAACATTGATAGAAGCCGTTGTAGAACCTGTTGAAGAGGAGGTAGTTGTTGCGTTGGTCACGCGGAGGACCTTGGGAGCTGGAGTAGGAGAAGGACTGCGGGGTCGGGAGACAAGGGACTTGCGGGGTCTTGGTGTTAGGTCGTTGTCTGTCGGTAAAGGGGGCACGTCGAAGGAGGATCGAGGGCTGGCGGGGCGGGATCTGGATTGTGAGGATTTGCGACCAAGGGGTATACCGAAGAGATCGTGAAGCTTTTGGCGGGTGGCGGATGGCTTGGGGGTCGAAGAAGGATCTGGTGGAAGGGGCTTTGCCAACTGCTTCCTGGGTTTTGGCGTGGAGGAAAGGGGTCGGGAGGGTAAGCGTGAGACCGGCTTTGAGCCAGACATGGACGAAGACGGCAGCTCGTCCTTTGGCCGGGAGCGTGATCGAGACCTTGTGAGGAAGTGGTAGAGCTGTGGAGAGTCAACGTTAGATCACAAAGACAAGGAAAGGGAGCTACTCTGTTTTCGGATTTGAGCTTGCGCGACGGTCGTTCGTCGTCCATGATGTCGAGGGAGGACCTTAGTCCGTTGTCGGCATCTGGGCCCGTGCCGTGGCTCTGTGGGGTGAAATTAAAGAGATTGCAGGGAGACATGAGGGTGGTGTGCAAACCTGGAAGTCGGCCTCGAGGATCGAATGGGAGTTGTGGGGAAGGACGAGTCCACACGTGCAAAAGAAAAAAATACCATAATCTGAGGTTAGGGTCCCGAGCACGCAACAATCCCTCTCTCCCAATGTCCATAGTCGCTGCAGCAAGACGCTTCCCTGCCCGACGCCTCCTCGCTGCCAGGCCGAAATCCGTCCGTTTCTTCACCACCCCCCGCTTTCCCTGTGTCGACGCTCATGCTGCTCGTGAATCCCGCCTCATCGCTTCCACCACCAGCTCCCAGGATGTCTGCGATACTGGTCCAGAACCACCGTACGCCCGCCCCAATCCAACATCTTACCACACATACCATCATCCACACCCCCTCCCACTTTCCTATCACCCCACACCTCTACCATCCTTTGATATCGCTTACGAATCCTGGGGCTCCCTCTCCCCAAAGAAAGACAACGTCATCCTCCTCCACACTGGTCTTTCAGCCTCATCTCACGCCGCGTCCTCTCCTGCCAACCCCGCCCCCGGCTGGTGGGAAAACTTCATTGGTCCCGGCAAGGCCATCGACACGAACCAGTTCTTTGTCATCTGCACAAACGTTATCGGTGGCTGCTATGGCTCAACCGGTCCCTCTTCCATCGAACAAGCCACTGGAAAGCCCTGGGCAACTCGCTTCCCCATCCTCTCCGTATTCGACATGGTCAACGCCCAGTTCTGCTTGCTCGACAGTCTCGGCATAGACAAACTCTATGCAAGCGTCGGCTCGTCCATGGGTGCCATGCAGAGTCTCGCTGCTGGTTATCTCCACCCACATCGCGTTGGTAAGATCGTCAGTATCAGTGGAACGGCCCGGAGTAGCCCCTCAGCCGTCGCAATGCGTTTTGCCCAGCGAAGTGGTATCCCCCTCTTTCCTCCTTTCTCAATCCCACTCTATTAACTTTTTAAAAAAGTCTTGATGGCAGACCCTAATTGGAATAACGGATTTTATTACGATCGTTTACCTCCCCATACAGGCATGAAACTCGCTCGGCGCAAGTCCATTTCCCCTCCATCATCCTTTCATTATCTCTAATTCACAAAACAGAAATTGCAACCATCACCTATCGCTCAGGTCCTGAATGGGATCTTCGTTTTGGTCGCCAGCTATGTTCCACCCCCGGTTCACATGCCAAATACCCCGGACCGGAACGAATTCCCGCATTATGCCCCGATTTCCTCATCGAGTCCTACCTCGACCATCAGGTATGTCCAACCCTCCAACCCATATCACATCCACCAACCCATTTCTGCAGGGCGAATCATTCTGTCTCAAGTACGACGCCAACTCTCTAATCTACATCTCAAAGGCCATGGATTTATTCGACATGACCCTTCCTGCACTCAAAGCCCTCAACCTCAACCCTACCATTCTAGATCACGCTGAACAGCCCCGAACCCCTACTGCGACCCAACCCCACAAAACCTCCCATTCCAAATCACACCCTCCTCCCGTGAACCCCCCACCCCATCTGCCCGACCTCGCGGCAGCCATGAAACGGCTATCGCATATACCTACCCTCGTGCTCGGGGTTCAGAGCGATGTTTTATTTACTGTCGAACAACAACGTGAGGTCGCTGATGCACTCCGGATGGCCGGGAATGAGCATGTCAGTTATTATGAACTGGGGGGAGTTTGGGGGCATGATACATTTTTGTGAGTTGTTGCTCTTTTCTTTCGGTGCTTGTTGGTTATTTTTATTGTTATTAGGATTGATGTGTTGAATGTTGGGGGTGCGATCCGTGGGTTCTTGTCATGAAAATGTCTCTAGAATTTGTATCCGTGGGAAAAAAAGCTTGATTCTTGTTTTCTGTTGCTCTCCCTTTGATTCATTACATATTACCAATTCGGCTGTTGTTCAGTTATGGGTCCAACGCACAGCGGGCCGGACTTTCCACGATTTCTCCAGATGGCCTGCGAGATCGCAGCCAACGTTCCCTTCGTACAACCACTTGCTAGTTTACCGTGTTCCCCCCTTCTTCGTATTTGAACCTAACTCTCGAATCCGTTATGAATCGACTGTTCGGAGCTTCATCGAGCAAGAAACCCAAGGCTTCCCTACAAGATGCTATCAACTCCGTCAGTACTCACAGACAACAATCGATATAACACAAGCTGATTCTCCGTCATCGAACTATTGAATTGTAATTAGACAGATGCGCGGATGTCTTCCATCGAAGTCAAAATTCGCAAACTGGACGGAGAGCTGGCGAGGTACAAAGAGCAGATGGCCAAGTTGAGGAACGGACCTGGGAAGGTAAGCACCGTCCTTTAAAACCTCCCCCATCTAACTTTTTTTCTTTATCCGCCTCTCCTCCCTACAGGACGCGATTCAGCAACGCGCCCTGCGCACACTGAAGCAAAAACGGATGTACGAAGCCCAGATCGCCCAGCTAACACAGCAGACGTTTAACATGGAGAGCGCCGCGCTCGCCACCGACAACCTCCGGAACACCATGGCTACCGTCGACGCCATGCAGATCGCGAACAAGGAGATGAGGAAACAGTACGGCAAAATCGACGTTGATAAGATTGAGGTTCGTACAAACGTTGCAGAGTTCAATTTACGAATGGGGTCATGTTTGGATAGAATATCCACTATGATATGGAAGACCTATTAGAGCAGGCGAACGAGATTCAAGAGACACTCGGTCGATCATATGCGGTACCGGACGAAATTGACGAGGCAGACTTGGAAGCAGGTATGTCGAGGTTTCTTGTTCGCGCACGACCGACGAATTCCTTCTTTTGCAGAGCTCGACGCGTTGGCGTTGGAAGAGGAAGAAGAGGGGCCTTCATATCTTTCAGACCTCAACAAGGTGCCAGATTTCGTGGACGAGCCGCCTGTGGAACTTGGAGAGGTAAGTAGTATTTATCATCCGTAACTCGTTTATTGAAACCCTCGCGACAAAAGGAACCAGTCAGACAAGAAGCCATCAAACAAACTGGCTAGACTTTCTTGTACGTCATTGACATTTTTCTTGTAATCAGTAAGCAAGGGGTGTAGTTTATTATGTTCAGAGTAATACGGACTCTACTCAACCGTACCGACGCGCTTCATCAGTTTCCGCAAACCAATCGTCATTCTTCCTGGTTTCCTCCGCGGAAGCGATGTTAACAATCGTCGACTTGCTTTGAGTGTCTGAAGTGTGGAATTCTAGTCATCCTTTCCATATTGTCAAAGATCAAAACGCACATGCTTCAAATGCCTCGAGCCCATTTTCTCGTCCAATGCCACTTTCTTTCATTCCGCCCCTAAGTGAATATTAAGGATTTGTATTATGACCGAACGTCTGCAATGGCGTACCAGGGAGAACTCGGGTCGTTTCGGTGGTGAGTATTCACCCAACAAAGCCCCGAATCAATGGCGGCAGCGACCCGATGTGCTCGGGATAGATCTGACGTCCAAATCCCTGCTCCCAGCCCATATTTGCTGGTATTCGCCAACAAAACACCCTCGGATTCTTTCTGCAGCAATTTTTTATGAGCAACAAAATCCGGGGGCATAACGCAGGGCAAACCTCAAAGCGCTTAACAACGACGACTGGGCCGAATACCTCCTCTTGCCAAATCTCGTCTTCAATCCCGGCATCGACAACAACTGTAGGCGGATAAAAGGAGCCCTTTGAAAAATCAAATCCGTCAAGCTCAGAAACACCTGTCATTGACTCTCCACCAGCAAGGATAGCAGTGGTCTTTAATGCCCGTTTGACAACGGCGTCAATTCTTTGCAAATGGTGCTGGGATATAACACTTCCCATGCTTGATTTTGGGTTCATTGCTGCATAACGGGTGTTTAAGATTGGGTGGTCAAGTCAAACATTCAGGAAAAAAGGGCGCACGATCACCCATTCTCTGCCTTATGCTCTCCACTTTGTGAAGGAAATGGGCCATAAATTCATCATAGACACCGTCTTGCACCAGAATTCGGGTGCCAGAAACGCAAGTCTGCCCAGACGCAACGAATGATGCGAACGCCGCTCCATTGACAGCACTCCCAATGTCCGCGTCATTGAAAATGACTATAGGTGCCTGTATTATAAAAATTTAATGTGCATTCCAGTTCTTTCCACTCAGTAGACAAACCTTGCCGCCCAGCTCAGCAGTGTAAATGGCGAGATTTCTCCCGACGATGCTTCCTAAAGCCCGTCCAGTTTGGGTGCCTGCCTTTCAATAGAATACGAGTTACGTGTACAACCCAGTAACAGTATCCAGAGAGACAGGCGGCTTACTGTGATGTCGAGCTTTCGAACCAAAGAATTCTGCGCGATTTCATTGCCCGTCATGCTTCCGCTTCCAGGCAAAATCGTTAGAACACCAGGAGGAACTATAGCGATAGAGTTATTTTCCAGAGCACGACAAGTGAGAAAATTCATACCTCCAGCGGCCTCTGCCAGTTCTGCAAATTCAAGGACGGACACGGGAGCGAGCTGACAAGTAAAAAATTACGGTGTTAATGCAAGTGACTTGACTACTTCACTTACTTCCGAAGGCTTTACGATCACACTGTTTCCCGCCGCTAGAGCAGGAGCAATCTTCTTTACAGCTATCAACAGTGGATGATTAAATGGCTATCTTGGCTCGCGAGTTATAGAGCTTTTCCCCGAGGAAATAATTAGGTTACACTCACAGTAATTTGAGCTACAACCCCCAACGGTACTCGAGCCACATAATTGAGTAATTTTCCTTGCACGGGTGCCATAAATCCTTGGTGCGTTCGGACGACAGCCGCAAAGTAATCACTGGGAGGTTATGAGCTTCAACATTATGGGTTCGACGCGAAATAGGGCTTACAGCCACTCAGGAAGGCGGCCCAACTGAGCATTCATTTCCCGAATCGTCCTGCCTGTTTGCATAGTCTCCAACTTGGCAAGTTCAGGGAGTCTTTCCTCTAGGACACGCGCTAGCCGAGAGAGGACATTTGAACGTAGCAGACTCGACGATTTGGACCATGAACCAGAGTCAAATGCATCTTGCGCCTTCTGTATGGCATTTTTAACATCTTCCGAGGACGAAGAAAAGACCCTAAAGGGAACAAAGGAGGTGAGAGAGGTCCAAAGAACGTCATATTATGCTTACGAGCAAATCTCCTCTCCAGTAGCAGGGTTAAAGACTGGTATCCTGTAGCATATCAATTTAGATAATTTGGCAATAGATTAGTTTCCAGGGTCATACATATCAGGATTTGAATTCGTGTTTGCATGGTGCCCAGGGGGACCATACGATTTCTTGTGGAAAGCCCTTGACTGAACAATAGGTCTTTCCAGCACGACTAGGGATAGAGAGAATGCTTACACGAGGAGCATAACATGTCCGCAGAGGCAATGCCTTATAAAACTTCATACCGCGAATGGGGTCTGGGGAACATCAAGAGGGTGTTCAGTGTTTTACACTGAGAACCTGATGGGAGAAAGCTGGCTATCGGGCCGGCTTCTAATTTTATCTCGACTTCACCTCCTCTTCACTTCCAGAGCTGGCAGGTACCACATAGAAATATGTAGTCATCTGGATTATTAAGTAGACAGCCATATGCATAATTATTAGATATAGTACAGGTCAAAAGCATAATGCCAATTTGTCTGCTATGACTACTTATCCCTTTGCTACCCCCTTGTTACAATGGGGGAAGTTGTAGGTTGCGAGTAGCTGTATGTTGTCGTAGTGAAGATTTTTATTTAATTCACAAAAAAGATATAAATATAGATTTCATCATAGGTAGTAGGTAGAATCGAAGATGGCTATGAGGGACCTAGCCAAAAGTGATTTCGACCTTACAAAAACGGGAGAATATCAAAGTGCCGGAGTGAGGGAATTTTATTTTATTCTGCCTGCGAATGAGTCCTCAGTCCTCCAGAGGCAGATATGAAACCGTCCAAATGCCGCATCGCGAAAAAGTAATTGAGGTAAGCCTGGCAGAGGTCGTAAAATGAAATATTGATTTTACTGAGAATACGCTTGCTAAGAGTCGTCTCTAAAAAAGAGTGAACTATAGGACTGCGTCCTCAACTTTCAAAAGAGAGGCATTTGGGAGATAAGGCCAAACAGGGGACACAGTTGAGCACAACAAGCACAAAGAACGCGTGCGTCACGTGTCTTTTTTCAAAGAGAAGGTTCAACACAGCCACAGTACACTGACACTGACTAGTCTAGCGAACGGTGCGTGCAAACTTGTTCTCCAACCACCACCACCATCCCCGCCCTACGCACGATGGCTACACGTCGCTCTTCCCGCGCTTTATCTGCGAAACCCGCCTCTAAATCAGGGCTAGATAAACCGGCGTCGAAGCCACATCCAAATGGCACTTCAACGAAGCGCGCTGCATCGCCAGAACACCAGGATCCCCCTCCGGCGAAGCGATCGCGCTCTGGCTCCCAGCCATCTGAAAACGATCCTCCTGCACCTCCTGCTAGCCGCAAGCCTCGGTCAAAGATCGCTGCGACAGAGACTGCCGCTAAAAAGTCCAGAAAGCTCTCCCCCGTTCGCGAAAATGCGCCTGTCCAGGCATTCAACCAATTGCAATTGAAACCCTACTTTAACGAGCTCCCTACACCTCCACAGAAACAGAGGCCTGGACTCCTCCCATTCGCTTGGGGAACAGGCAATTTTGGTCAGTTCGGCATGGGCCCTGATGTCCTTGGGGAACTACCCAAACCTAAAAGAAATACGTGGGCCGAAGAACAAATGGAAGATGATGTGTTTGGTGAGGGTAATGCTGGAATGGAGTTTGTAGCCGCAGGCGGACTACATACC